>ERZ772886.224-NODE-224-length-54773-cov-24.337604_pt1 | contig 54773 bp, 45 predicted proteins | sample MGYA00512128_ERZ772886 | MGnify/ENA primary metagenome ERZ772886 (study PRJEB29015, sample SAMEA2737698) | human gut metagenome | biome: human gut; feature: human-associated habitat; material: faeces | place: China | collected 2012 ... | reverse complement strand
ATATTTCTTTGCGTAATTCATTAAGGATTGACGAAACTTCATATCTTGTGTTATACTATTCATGAGAGATAGGCTTCCTTTCTGATTTGAATTTGGTGTGGTAACTTTATTTTATCAGATTTTTGTCTATCTCTCTTTTCTTTTTTCTTAATTTTGTCCAATATCTATTGTAGCACTACACTAATATTTCACACTTTTTCTTGATGCTACTTGAAAAAAGGCAGTTTATGTGGTATAATGAATAATGAATGTAAATTTGCGTAAAGGACTATTTCTATATGAAAAAATGGAGAATAAACAGACCTGACCCTGTGAAAACTGCAGAGTTTATGAATAAGTGTGACTTGAAAAGCCTTACCCTAGACGTCATGACTTCAAGGGGTTTCACTGACTTTGACAGCCTTGTTGATTTTTTTAAAGGCGAAGAACTTAGTGATCCTTTTCTTATAAAGGATATGGCTATAGCCGCCGAGGTGATAAACAAGGCGGTTGATCAGTATGACCTTATTTGTATTTACGGTGACTATGACTGCGATGGAGTTACGTCCACCACTATACTTTACAACTATCTTGAAAGCATGGGCGCAAACATTATGTACTATATTCCTGAGCGTGAGGCTGGATATGGCATGAACATGGAAGCTATTGAAATGCTTGCAGAAAAGGGTGTTAAGCTTATCGTCACTGTGGATAACGGCATTTCCGCGGTTGAGGAAGCTGAGCGTATTGCTGAGCTTGATATGGAACTTGTTATCACAGATCACCACCAGCCGCCTGAGAAGCTTCCGAGGGCAAGGGCTATCGTTAATCCGCATCGTGCAGATTGTCCCTCGTCATACAAAGACCTTGCAGGCGTTGGTGTAGCTTTCAAGCTTTGTGCTGCACTTGACGGCGGCAGTTATGACACTGTTATGGAACAGTATGCCGACATTTGTGCTATCGGTACAGTTGCGGACGTTGTGCCACTCACAGGGGAAAACAGAACTATTGTCAAGCGTGGTCTTGAATATCTTGCAAACACCGAAATATTGGGATTAAACTATCTTATAGATAAAGCAAAGCTTGATAGAAATGCTCTTGACTCAACAGGCATTGCTTTTAGGATTGCCCCTGTTATAAACGCTTCGGGCAGATTTGGCTCACCACTTACAGCGGTAAAAACACTTCTCAGCGAAGACCCGGAGGACGCTGAAAATTATGTTGACACTCTTTTAAATCTTAACGCCCAGCGCAAGCAGACGGAAACAGAGATAATGACAGAAATAGTAAATCATATAAACGCTCACCCTGAAACTCTTGACCATAGAGTGCTTGTGCTTTCAGGCAAGGGCTGGCACCACGGAGTTATTGGCATTGTTTCTTCACGCATTTTGGAATTTTACGGAAAGCCGAATGTTATAATCTCAATTGATGATGATGGAAACGCACGAGGCTCTGCGAGAAGCGTAAAGGGCTTCAATATATTCAAGTGTTTTCAGCATTGCGGAGAGCTGCTTGATAAATTTGGTGGACATGAGTGTGCAGGAGGTCTGTCGCTGAAGGCTGAGAACATTGAAAAGTTCACTCAAATGGTGTATGAATACAGCGATCCTATGGAGAAATTCCCTAGCGTTGAGCTTATAGCGGATAAGCTTCTTATGCCGCAGGATATCAACCTTGATAATGTAAAGGGTCTTGCAGCAATGGAGCCTTTTGGTGCAGAGAACCCTGCTCCCGTTTTTGCAATGCTTGGAGTAAGAGTAGATAAGATAATACCGCTGTCACAGGGCAAGCATACAAAGATCGAGTTTTCATACGGAAGCTATAGAGGACAGGCTCTTATTTTCTCCCTTGCACCTGAAAAAGCTTGTTTCGCAGTTGGCGATAAGCTAGATATGCTCGTGGAGCTTGGAATAAATGTGTTCAATAACCGTGAGTCCATATCCATAAGAGTTATCGACCATAGATTGAGTGGAGTAAAGCAGGAAAGATATTTTGCGGCAAAGGATTGTTATGAAAAGCTCATGCGCGGGGAACAGCTTCCTGCAAGTTTTATAAGAAAAATAATCCCGACAAGGCAGGAGCTTATCGGTGTATATAAATACATAAGTGCAGTTAAGAATATTACGTTGGATAATCTTTTCATGAAAATATCAGGCGACAGCATGAATTATTGCAAACTGCATATTTGTGTTGATATTTTCCGTGATAAGGGTCTTATCGAGTTCAGACCCGCAACTATGAAAATAAGCTATGTTGTGCCGAAACAGAAGGTAAATCTTGAAGACTCTGAAACTCTTGTTAAGCTGAATGAAATGCTTGGAAAGGCAGGTAACTAAAATGTCAGATAAAGAGAATATTTTGCTTGATCCTGCTGAAATGGATAAGATGGAAAATATACCAGAAATAAAAACTGTCAGTGAAGACAATCTTCCTGCCGAAGCCGAGGTTAAAGAGCAGTTTGAAGAAAAGCCTGCTCCTACGGCTTCTCCTGACTATACCGACGCTGTGCCTGAAGCTTCAAAGCCTGAGCATATAGGTGAGAGGTCGGTGTGTTCCATTGATGCACTTATTCAGAAAATACTTGATGGCGAGAGGCAGTACGATCTGTCAAAAATCGTTTCCGCCTATGAACTTGCTGAAAAGTATCATCACAATCAGAAAAGAGAGTCTGGCGAGCCGTATATAACCCACCCGCTGTCTGTTGCATATATTCTTTTGGAGCTTGGCATGGATACTGATACTATTTGTGCAGCTCTTCTTCATGACGTTGTGGAGGACACTCCATGCACTCTTGAAGAATTACAGAAGAATTTTGGCTCAGACGTTGCAATGCTTGTAAATGGCGTTACAAAGCTGAAAAAGGTGGAAACTTTCACCAAAGACGAGCAAAAAGCTGAGAATATCAGAAAAATACTCCTTGCGATGAGCGAGGATATTCGTGTTATTATCATAAAACTTGCAGATAGACTTCACAATATACGTACTCTTAATTATTGCAAAGATTCAAAACGCAGAACTATCGCCCATGAAACAATGAACATCTATGCACCGATAGCTCACCGCCTTGGAATACGCTCAATTAAAGATGAGTTTGAAGATCTTGCTTTTTACTATCTTGATCCATATGCTTATGCTGAGATAGACGAGCAAATGCAGCTCAGAAAGGGCAGCCGTGAACAGCTTGTTGAAAACATCAAGCACAAGATACATGACAGGCTTGAAAAGGATTTTGACCCTGTTCCCCTTATCGAGGGACGCGTTAAGAGCAATTACGGTATCTACAAAAAGGTATATCGTGACGGCAAGGAGATAGACCAGATATATGATCGCTATGCCGTAAGAATTATCGTCAATACAGTTACCGAGTGCTATAACGTACTTGGCATAATCCACGATATGTTCAGACCTATCCCAAACAGATTTAAGGACTATATTTCCACGCCTAAGGCTAATATGTATCAATCTCTTCACACAACTGTTATCGGCAGAGAGGGAATACCTTTCGAGGTTCAGATAAGAACATGGGAAATGCACAGAACGGCTGAATATGGTATCGCCGCTCACTGGAAATATAAAGAGGGCGTAAGGGGTAGTTCAAAGGACGATCAGCGCCTTGCATGGATAAGACAGATAATCGAGTCACAGCAGGAGTCAAACGACGTTGAGGAAATAGTAAGAGCTATAAAAAATGACCTTGCCCCTGAGGACGTCTTTGCTTTCACTCCAAAGGGCGATATGATAACACTGCCTGTCGGATCAACTGTTATCGACTTTGCTTACGCTATCCACACACAGGTGGGTCATAAGATGTGCGGCGCAAAGGTAGACAAGAAAATGGTGTCTTATGATTATCAGATAAAAACTGGCGAGATAATCGAGATACTTACTACCAACGTTGAAGGTCATGGTCCAAGCCGTTCATGGCTTAATATCTGCAAGACCAATGAAGCCAAATCCAAGATACGTTCATGGTTCAAAAAGGAAAGACGAGAGGAGAATATCTTTGAGGGCAGAAATGCTCTTGAAAGAGAGTTTCGCAGAAATAATATAAGAGTGCCTGAGGAAGAACTTGAGGACTTTCTCAAAATGGATATGCACAGACACAGTTGTGATACTCTTGATGATTTCTTTGCAGCCATAGGTTATGGTGGTGTTCAGCTTTCAAAGGTGATGCAGAGGCTGAAATCTGAGTATAATAAGAAATATGGTGAAAAGGCTCAGCCTGATACTTCTGACCTTGAAAATAAGATAAAGACTTCCAAAAATTCCACCGGTGTTATCGTTGACGGCATCGACAACTGCGCTATCAAGTTTGCACAGTGCTGTAATCCGCTTCCAGGTGACGAAATAGTCGGCTTTATCACGAGAGGTCACGGCATATCCGTGCATAAAAAGGATTGCGTGAACTATCTTTCGCAGAAAGATGATCCTGAAAATGCCGCTCGTTGGATAAATGTTAAGTGGGAAAGTTCTGAAAAGCATACTGGCTATTTCAAGTGTACTTTGGATATCGTTGCGGTTGACAGAATAGGTCTGCTGGCAGACGTTTCGTCAGCGCTTGCAATGATCAATATTTTTATCTATGAGTCAACCTCAAGGGAACTGAAAAACGGCAATGCAATGCTTTCCGTAACTGTCAGCATTGCAGGAATGGAACAGCTCAACAATGTTATAAACAAGCTTCAGAAAATAAAGAATGTTATTTCTGTTGAAAGAAGCGGTAAATAAGAAAGGACAGATAATGAAAATATATAGGCTCAAACCATTGAGTGTTTGTGAAACGAACAGCTATATTGTTGCAAGCGAAGAAAATAACTGCGTTCTTATCGATGCACCTGCCGACCCTGATTATATTCTCGGTGAGATAGAGAGTCACGGTCTTACGCTTAAAAAGATCTTTCTTACCCACGGTCATTTTGATCATATCGGTGCTGTGGCTGACCTTGTAGACAGGACAGGCTGCGAGGTGTATATCCACATTATGGATAAGCCTAAGCTTACAGATGACGCAGGAATGCTTGCTAATCTTTTCAGAATAAGAGGACACAGAAATTACACAGGCAAGGTCAATGTGTTTACAGAGGACGATATACTAAAGCTTGACGAGCTTGAATTTGACGTGTTGGAAACGCCGGGACATACAAGCGGTTCTGTTTGTTTCATATGCGGCATGAATATGTTTTCGGGAGATACCCTATTTTCAAGAAGTGTTGGCAGAACTGATATGCCTGATGGAAGCAGCACAGCCCTTATGAAGTCGCTTATGAAAATAGCTGACCTTGGTGGAAATCTAACTGTTTATCCTGGTCACATGAATGTTACCACACTTGACGCTGAGAGAAAGTATAACCCATATCTCAGGCAGGCTGCGGAGGCTTTGAAATGACTCTGATATTCAGCGGCAACGATTATAAATATGAGCTTGAGGGAGTAATGAAGCTTTTTATCCCTGCAACGCTCTTTACCCACGTTTTTTCTGACAGCATAGACACAGAGGACGATTATGTGTTCGCTCAGAAAAAGGATAACGCTGACAATGTTTGTTTGAGCGTTAAGGTGAGATATGACGGCAAGACTTGCGAAAAAGAGGAGTTTGTGCATTTTGAAAGCGACATGGAACTTTCACTTTCAAGACTTCTTTTTAAGGCAATGAGCGAGATAACAGGTATTGTGCCGAAATGGGGCGTTATAACGGGAATAAGACCTGTGAAGCGTGTGAATGATATGCTCAGTGAGGGCATGAACAAGGCGGAGATATTTAAAGCCATGGAGAGCAGATATCTTTGCAGCGAAGAAAAGTGCGATATTGCATACAAAACTGCTATAACCCAGAAGCCTGTCCTCGATGAGCTTGAAAAGGACAGCTTTAGTCTTTATGTGTCAGTGCCGTTTTGTCCCACAAGATGCTCCTACTGTTCTTTCGTTTCGCAATCTATCGAGGGCTGTATGAAGCTTATCCCTGAGTATGTGAACAAGCTGTGTGAGGAGATAGTTTATACTGCGAAGATAACGAAAAAGCTTGGTTTAAAGCTTGACACCGTTTATTTTGGCGGCGGCACTCCTACAACGCTCACTGCTGCTCAGCTTGACAGAGTTATGAAGGTCATTGCAAACAGCTTTGATATGTCAACTGTCCGTGAATACACTGTTGAAGCGGGAAGACCTGACACCATAACTGAAGAAAAACTGAATGTGCTTAAAACAAACGGCTGTGGCAGAGTATCTATAAATCCACAGACTTTGAATGACAGCGTTCTTGAGGCTATTGGCAGAAAGCACACAACTGCTCAGTTTTTTGATAGCTTTGACCTTGCAAGAAAAATTGGTTTTGACTCTATAAATACTGATATAATCGCAGGTCTGCCAACTGACACAGTGGAGAGCTTTGAGAATACCATTGATAAGCTTATCGAGCTTGCTCCTGAGAATATCACTGTACACACACTTTCCATAAAGCGTGCGGCCAGGCTAAATCACAGCGGTGACAGGGAAGTGCTGAAAAATCCAGCCGATAAAATGGTAGAGTATGCCACAAAAAGACTTCTTGAAAGCGGCTATCTGCCTTATTATCTCTACAGACAAAAGAATATGCTTGAAAATCTTGAAAATATAGGCTGGACAAAGCGGGGTCACGAGAGTTTGTATAATATCTATATAATGGAAGAGGTTCAAACCATACTTGCAATGGGTGCAGGTGGCTCGACAAAGCTTGTTGACAAAGAGGGCGGACGTTTGGAGCGTGTGTTCAATTACAAATTTCCGCTGGAATACAATAAGCATTTTGAGCTTATGCTTAAGCGAAAAAATGAGATAGAGGAATTTTATGCTAAAGAAAAATGAGATTATCAGGCTTGAAATAAGCGGTATGACAAATGAGGGCAACGGAGTAGGAAAGCACGAGGGCATTGCTGTTTTCGTGCCTTTTACTGTTATTGGCGACGTTATCGAATGCAGGATAGTCAAGGTCTGCAAAACGTATTGCTATGGAATTATCGAAAATATTGTAAGTGGTTCGGTTGAAAGAACGAAGAACGATTGCCCTGTGTATTCAAGGTGTGGCGGTTGTTGTTTTCGTCACATGAGCTATGAGGAAGAATGCCGTGTAAAAGAGCAGTTCATAAAGGATTCATTTGAACGTATTGGTAAGCTTTATCCTGAATATGACAGCTTTGAGGGTTGTAAACAGCTTGTTGGCTATCGCAACAAGGCGCAGTACCCTGTAGCAGAGCAGGACGGCAGGGCAGTTTGCGGATTCTATTCAAGGCGTTCTCATCATGTATGCGATCACACCGATTGTGCATTACAGCCTGCTGTATTCAAGGCAATAGCCGATGAAATAAAGGCTTATGTGAACAAGCGTAAGATAAAGGCATACAACGAGGATACGGGAAGCGGTCTGCTCAGGCATATTTATCTCAGGCGTGGTGAACACTCAGGTGAGATAATGGTCTGTCTTGTTATTACCGACCTTAAAAAGCGTGGCGTATTTGATGCGCTTGTGGGTGAGCTTTGCAAAAAATATGCTGATATAAAGAGTATAGTTTTCAATGAGAATAGCCGAAAGACCAACTGTATACTCGGACAGAAGCTTGTTACTGCGTACGGAAGTGACACGATACACGATACCATGTGTGGAAATGATATAGAGATATCACCGCTGTCATTTTATCAGGTAAATACAATTCAGGCGGAGCGACTTTATGAAATTGCCGCAGATTACGCTCAGCTGACAGGAAAGGAAACTCTTCTTGATCTTTACTGCGGTGCAGGAACGATTGGTTTGTCAATGAGCCAAAAGGTGAAAAAGCTCATAGGTGTTGAGATAATAGAGTCTGCAATAGACAATGCAAAACGAAATGCCGCAGCAAACAATGTCACAAATGCGGAATTTATATGTGGTGACGCAGGAAAGATAGCAGAGATACTTTACAGCCGTGGCGAACGACCAGATGTGATAATAGCTGATCCTGCAAGAAAGGGCTGCACTAGGGACGCACTGGAGTACATGGCAAAAATGTCCCCTGACAGGATAGTTATGATATCCTGCAATCACGCTACTGCTGCTAGGGACTGTGCTGTGCTGGAAGAGTTGGGGTATAAGACGGTCAAGGTCAAGGGCGTGGATCTGTTTGGGAGGACGGGGCATGTGGAGACGGTGTGCTTGCTGTCAAGAGTCGAAGGAAAATAGCCGCGAAAGCCCAGTAATATTGCGGCTTTCGGACAATCGGAGGAATCTAACATCGGGCAGACCAAATGCTTCTCGGTAACTTATCGAAGGGCAAATTAGCTCAAAAAGTGTGAGAGTTGAGTTGCCACGATAGATGTCACTATGTTGAGTTGCCGAGTTAGATGCTGGGGAGTTGTGGCTGTAAGATAGATGTCAGAGGAGGAGCTGGATGGAATTTACTACAGATATATTTTCATTAGATAAGCCGTCGTAGGTAAAATTTAACTTGATTGGAACAAGACTGCCAAACAATCACGATTTGTATTTTCGTTCAAAACAAAGAGAGATTGTCGAACAATACTCAGCGGCTCGTATATTTTTGAGAGAGACTGAAACCGATGATTGGGAACACTGGTTTAATCCAGTTGAGGATAATGTAACTGATAAAGCCTTTAAGTTGATATTTAGGTCACATTTTTATGAGACTGCATTGTTTTATTATAATGCTATAGTGGATATGTCTTGGACACTATGTTATGTGTCGGCAGAATTTGCTTGTAACCAACAGGGGAAAAGAGTAGGTTTATCCGGAATAAAACCTATTGATGAGGCTGCAAGATTGCTTAGAAGCGCTGAACGAAATGTGACAGCGCCAACCGCTGAGAATAATCCCTTTGAGTACCTGAAGATGATGTGCCCTGAATTTATTCCTGCTTTCGATCAGATTATTGATTTTTGGAATGATTTTTCAGATTCAGAAATAAGAAGGCGTTACAATTTTTGCAAACATAAAGGGAGACCGGCATATCAGGAAATTGAAGAGTTATCTTCTGGACGAGTGATGGGCTTTTATGTTCAAAATAAAGACACGGGAGAGAAGATACAGATGGCGTCAGATATTAGTGATGTCAGGTATTCTTTTTTATTGGAGGATGCAATTGTGCAATTGGTGGATTTTGATGATAATAAGCTCTTCCCATACATCAGAAAGTTGATAGATACGCTTGAAGATATACTGGAGCCATCGCCGATGATCTAACAATGAAAGAGCAAGTCGCCTATATGGTTAATGACCATTAGTGTGACTTGCTCTTTTTATGCTTTGATGTCGATTGTGATCCCGGACTTGAATTCCACGGTGAAGTGGTTGGCGAAGACAGTGATCTTCTCGATAAGCTTTTTGACCAGAGCCTCATCAAACTCTGTAATGTCGGTTTCCTGTCCGGTGATGAAGTCCTGCAGTTCCTTGATTCGGTTCATGACTTCTTCCCGGCGGTGGCTGTTGAGCTCGGATTGTTCCTTCTGGTCGCGGAGCCGGAAAATCTCATCGGCGATGGCATCGTAGTCCTGTTTATTGTTTGCCTTCTTGATGAGCTCTTTTTGCAGTTCTTCGAGCCTTGCCTGAATGCCGCCCGGCGAGAGGGTGTCAGCGCTGACCACAGCTTTGGCGATGTTCTGCTGTAAGGTTTTAAGGAAAAAGTCCCGCTAGCTTACCTCGCTTTCAATGAGGCTGTAGAGGTATTCTGCCTGCAGCCTCGGATCTTCATAGTGTTGCTCTTCCGCTGCCATGCGAAAGCCGGTAGGAGACGCTGCAGGTTTTAAGTTCTTTTTCCTGTTCAGCCTGCAAAGTTTCCCGGCTCGTTCCAGACGGATGGCAGCAACTTTATCGAAGGTTTCCTGATCGATGATTGCCAGGTAAAAATCGTCTCCGAGGTAGTGTCTGTTTTCCATCAGGCGCTTTGCCGTGCCGTGGTAGGTTTCAATGCCAGCGGCGGCAGCAGCCTTGGCCAGTGCCATCCCGGAGATGTAATTCTCATAGAGCTTTCGTATTTTACCAGCTTCATCCTCGTTAATGGTGGCGCATCCGTTTTCAATGCTGTAGCCGTAAGGTGTATGTCCCATGTATTCACATCCTCTCCCGAAGTGTCAGACCGCATTTCAATTCAAAGCACACTCCATTTCTGGAGCGCACAATGATGCGGTTCACATATTCTTTAAACAGGTCATCATCGAATTCCTGAAGTATTCTGCCTTTTTCTGTAAATGCAGAAGTGCTGTGGCTGCGGTGACCTTTGTTACATCTCCGGAAACAGCGTTTTTTTAAGGCATTAATCTCATCCCGGAAACTGTCCGCCTGCGAAAGCAGCTCGTTTGTTTCCTTGTTAAAAAGGATCGGATCAATGATGCCCTGTGTCATGAGCTTTGTCAGCGTCTCGCGCTTTTCTGTGTTTTGCGCTAATAGGGTCTGTATTTCCTGAATGCGCCGCAGCGAGTCGTCCGACGATGTGTTTTTCAGCGCGTCCACATATGGCTTTAAAATGATCCTGTGCGCGTAGACCAGCTTGTTCATCATGGTGATGAAAGCCTGCTTCAAATCATCGTCCTTTACAAAAATCATGTGGCATTTATCTTTATCCTTGATATGGGTATTGCAGCACCACGCAGCGTATTTGTATCCGGTGCAGCTGTGTATCCGACGCTTAAAGGTATCGCCGCACTCGCCGCAGATGATCTTCCCGGAGAAGGTGTAGCGATTCTGGTATTTGTCACTCCCTTTGACGACACCTTTTTCCGTTGCCCGCTGGTGAATAAAAGCGTGAGCGGCTTCAAAGTCCTCCCGACTGATGATTGCCTCGTGATGATCCTTGACCATGTACTGTGTCTGCTCGCCGTGATTGTTGTGCCGAACAAAGCGTGAATCCGTAGAGACGCGGCAGTAGGCGGCTACCCTGATCTTCTTGAGTTTAACTTTCGAGTTCGCTGTTTCCGCGATTTTCGTAATTTTTTTCAAGGGAAGTACCTCCTTTCCGTACGTCTATACATCACTCTAAAGCGACTACATATCAAGGAATTTTCGGCATTATTTCCGCGAACGAGGGAGAGAAAGTTTCCCGATTGATGGCGGTTAATTTGTTGAATTCAGCCACAGAAATGAGGCCGTCATCGAGCATCTTCTTTGCGATTGTCTGTGCTCTGCGGTAGTCCAGATCGCCCTGAATCCGCTCCTGCGTGAAATATCCAGATTGAACATTTGTGATTTCGTCTGTCATAACATATCCACCTCCAGTTTCCACTGGAGATGAACTGCCTTTTTGAGCGGAGGAAAATAAAAAAAGCCTGCGGGCATTCCGAAGAACACTCGCAGGCATAATAGTCATGGAAACCTGTTCGATGTCGTAAATGTCATCGAAAAGCTCCAAAGCGCCGAGAGCGTAACACTGCATCTGCGGATTCTCCTCTGCAGAGACCAAGACGCCTAAGCCGTGCTTGTAGTCGATCACTCGGAGCGTACCGTCCGCAATGATGATGCAGTCGGCGGTTCCGAAGCCTTGTTCTACCCAGCGGGAGAAGTCCACACGCTGCTCGATAAGAACTACCGGGTCAGTGCAGGTTTCCTTGGCGGCTTCGACCTGTTCCAGCACATATTCGGCATAGCCGGAGGTAGCATCCTCCATTTCCTCGGAATACCACTTGAGGCTGTCGGTCGGATTGTCTGCAGGCATACCGAGTGCGGTCTTGAGTTTGTACTCGCCAAGCACATGTGCATCCGTGCCTTCTGCAGCGTAGTCTGAGCCTTTGTCCTCATAGGTTTCGCAGAGCCTCGCCGACGGCGGGCAGTGTAGCCACCTGTCGGAGCTGGATGCGAACAGGATCGCGTGTGCTTTAGTTGCCATTGCCGATCACCTTCGCGTCCTTCATCAGGGCTTCGTAGTTTACCGGATCGATCTCCGAGAGCTTTGCAGCACCGTACTTTTTAAGCAGGGCGCGTACTTCTGCGGTGTGACCGGCGCGAGACTTTTCGGCAAGGACGGCTCTTACGTCCTCCAATTTGAACTCAGGCTTCGCTTCCTTCTTGGCGGGAACTTTAGTGACCTGCGTAGAATTGTCGTCTCCAGAAAACTGCTGGTAGAGACAGTCGGCTGCGGCATTAATTGAAGCAGCAGCGGTGCGGAGCTCTTCGATGGTCTGCGCCATTTCTGCCATCTTTGACATTTTCTTTTCCTCCTTCCTCGGATTGGCTTGCGGCAAGTACCCGGAGGTTCCTTGCCAGTCTGGCGGATACGTGACTGTTGGAATTCAGGAGCTTGATCTCCTCGTTCACGTTGCCGCCGGTGTCTGCGTAACTGCGATACATCATGTGTTCACCTCGCTTTCTGAAGGCTGTGTTCTCTTGCCTTCACCTTCCACTGGAGATGAACTGCTGATTTGAGCGGAGGATTTAAAAAAAAATTCCGACCACCATCCCAAGGTGGGACAATGACCGGAAAGGGTGTGGTTCGTGGTCTTGGTATTACTTATCGCCGGTAATCCTGCGTAGGTCGGTGCGATACTTCTTCATCTGATCTGCGAAGGTCTTCTGCGGGCGACCGAGTTCTCTTGCAATAGCACGGTCATAGATGCCCTTCGGGTGATCCTTCCAAAGCTGAATGATGGTATCGGCCTCCGGATCAAGCTCACGCAGTCTGGCAAAGAGCTGCGCCAGTAGCATGTGGTCGGCGATGACTTCCTCCATCGGCTTACTGCGGTCGGGAATATAGTCACCGAGGGTGTCGTTGCCATCAGGGAGAGGCTGATCCAAAGAAGTAATGTCGCCTGCCGCATGGTATTCACAACCGATGCAATCACCGTCACATTTCCAGATGAAGCGGTAAGGACACATGCACCTGCCGTGATCCTGCTCTTTGTGGCGAATACGGTCGGCTTCCTTATAGAAGGAGTCATGCTGTTCCTTGGTGACCGGCACCTTCTCGCCTGTGCTTCGAACGTAGATGAAATAGGTCTTCTGATTGTCGTTGTTTTGCATAATGAAAGCCCTCCTTTGGCTTTTGCCGAAATGGAGAGCTCCAGACATGCAAAACCAGACCACAGACGTGAGGTCATACCGAAGGATTACTCCATTTCGGCTGCACCTCACTTCCGGTGATCGGTACAGTATTTGATTGTCATCGGTAGTCACGTGGAACCGGAAACACCCTGCGCAGATGGCTCCCACGTGCTAATTACATTTTAGTCAGGAAAGAGAAAAACCAGAAAACTCGACGAGTCGCGGAAATGCCTTAAAATCGGCACTTTTCCGAGCCCTGAATAGGGTACAGATATTGTGAAAAGACAGAGATAGTAAGGAATATAGACATAAAAAATCCGACTCGGCGAGTCGGAAAAAATTAAAAAAAACGCACCTCCATGACGGAAGTGCGGTGAATTAGGTATGCTTACAGGCGTTGTTTGGAGCCGAGCGGCTCATAATTGTATGATTCAAGAAATTCGTTTGCATCATCAATAGTCATCCCGGAGAATCCGGTGATGCAGTATTTTAATGCTTGGTGCTCGTCAGATTCATCAAACGCATGCCCTGCAAGCTGCAACAGCTTTTCAGTTGTTCCGATATCAAGGTCAAGTCCTCTGCCTATAGCGACAATCGTTCTCAGACTTGGCTTTGTGTCGATGTTCTTCTCGGCCTTTCTGTACACCTCTTCGCCGAGACCGGTCAAAGAACAGAAATGCGATTTGCTAAGTCCGCGAGACTGCACGATCTCAAAAATGACCTCCCAACAGTTTTTTTCACACCTGTTATCTTTCTGGCGGCACTCTGACGCTCAAATTCTTCACGCTTCTTTTGCAGCGCTTCGGACATCTGAACAGCGGAGGCGCTTTGCTTGGAATCATATTTTGATGCTTTGCGCTCTCCGGTTTCACGGTGAAGCAGCTCGAATGGGAAGTGTTTTTTTGCCTCATCTGCTCGCAGGGGCTGCCATGTAAATTGTAGGGTGCATTCATTCAGATTTGCCCATGCATAATCAGTAAGGGTCGGTTTGCCCTCATTGTTACGCTCGATGTACTGCTCGTCGTTAATAACGAAGTATCCGTCCACATACCGGAAAAGACCAGAATCAACAAGGTTGCGGAATTCGCTGCTGGTGCGATATGCATAGAACGCATCACGTTGATCTAAGTACCCGTGGTATGGGGATTCTTCGTCATACTGGTAGATGGTAGCAGCGTCCTTGTAGCCGGTTTCCATCATACGGATCAATACTGATTGACGGGACACACCATAAAATTCACGCAGCTCCTCGGCAACAGAAGTAAGACTAGCTGGTTTTATAGGACTATTTTCATAATCGTATGCCTGTAGAAGCTCATCTACTTTCATTTGAAAAGTACGATATGGCATGAGAATACGAGGAGCCATATTGTTTGCCTGCCACTCCATGCGTTGGATATCAGACCACTCCTCATCTTTCTGAGGGTATGCCATATTGGAATGACAGCGGCATGCAACGAAGTCCTGACCATAGAGAACGTGTTTTATCGCTGCATACATTCGATGCTTATACCAGTGATAGACTTCATGGGCGATTGTGTTTTTGACGCACCCAAGATTCCGCTCCCAGAAGGTGTAGGCATCTACCAAAATGGTGCCGCGCTTTACATCGATTGTTGTTTCTGAAACCTTAAAAAGATCATAGATGGTTGCCTTCCCAGCAGTGAAGTATATTTCTCCAAAAACACTGAAATCATCCGTGATCCGATTGCCTTGGATAATTTTAAGTCCCATACCTTTTGCAATATCATCAATAGGGACGGCCATTGGCTTTTCCAGTGCTTCCGGGAAATATTGCTGGAGAAAAGTTGTGGCTTCATCATCCAAATCCTTTTTGTATAAGATCGGAACTATGTTCTTCGAGACGGCATGACCATCCGTTTTGCGAGGTTGGCCAGAGGTGTATCCGCAGATATTCATAACAGTAACAGATTCGAGTTTATCGGTTACGACCGCCACACAGGAAAGAACGAGCCATAGACTTGTTTCGTGCGATGCTGTGCCTTTGTATGTATCTTCGGTCAGATTTATTGTGCAGCTTACGACTGCGTCAAACAGAAGGCTGTCTTCATCTATTCGGATATTCTTTGTATATTCGAGGATCATGTCCTCAAGCATGGCAGAATCCGGATTCTGAATTCTGGAATAAGATAAATTCAGGGCATAAGGATGCTCTGCAATGTAGTATAAGCTGCCTCCCACATAAGGCGGTAGCACACAGTATATATAAACTGCTCGATCTCGTTGTTATACGTTCCCACGGCCAGCAGACTCCCTTTCTTGGACACAAAATTTGAGGATACAAGCACAGTATAACACAAACCCGCTAATTTTTCAATAGGAACGAAAGAAAATTCTTGCAAACGCGAAGATTTGCTCTTGATTTTTCGAGGGCTATGTGCTATACTGTGGAAGTACAGTGGCAAAAATCACGTTTTTGAAAATCGAGAGGTGACTACCGTGGAAGTTAGTTATAAAAAATTGTGGAAAATATTGATTGACAAAGACATGAAGAAGAAAGACTTGCAGGCAGCTGCCGGGATCAGCTGGGCTTCGGTAACCAAGCTCTCGAAGGGAGAGACAGTAAGCATGGAAGTACTAATGAAAGTGTGTAAAACACTGAATTGCGATATTGGGGACATCATGGAGCTAATCCCTACAGAAGAAAATAAAACTATTTGAGGAGTGATATGATGTCCGGCAGGAAAAAGAGCGTAATCAGTAAAGCGAGTCCTCATACGATCAAGAAATTTGAGTTGATTGAGGAATATATAAAATCGTGGGCACAGAAGTTGTTGCTGACTGAGTCTTGCAATGGGCTGATCTTTATAGACTGCATGTGTAACAGTGGTGTATACATCGACGATGCTGGGCAATTGGTGAAAGGTACAGCGATACGCGTCTCAGAAGCACTTAGGGAAGCATCAAGAACCTATACGGAGAAAAATATACACATTTACTTAAATGACAAGGATAAAGCGCGTGTATATGAGCTAAAAAAGCATCTTCCACAGGATGAGCGCAATTATAGGATTGTCACGTCCTGTGGTGATGCGCACGAGCTACTCCGAACTATCGGGCCACAGTTATATGGAACCGGGCACCTGCATTATTTTCTGCTCTACGATCCGTACGATGCGACCATTGACTGGGAAGCACTTCTGCCGTTTTTTCGTAACTGTGGTGAAGTTATGATTAATCACATGGTTTCAGATCCGGTGCGGGCGATCACAAGCGCAAAGAAGAAAACGACAAAGGCAAAGTACGAGAACACTTATCTGGAGAATTTCGAGAAGCTGGTACCTTACGGAAGCGACAAGAAGGCCTATGAGGCCAGAGTGGAGGAAATCATAAATTCACTGAAAGGAGTCCGCCGATACTATGTATCGGCATTTCCGTTCTATAACACGCAAAATTCGCTCGTCTACAATCTGATTCACTGCACGAGCAACAAAGAGGGCTTTAAGCTCTACAAGAAGAGTGCTTGGAAAGTTTTCGGAGCTCAGTCCTCGACAAAACATTCGGTTGAGAACAGGCAGTTGTCATTCAACCTTTTCGGAGAGATTACAGAAGAGGAAGATGAAAGCTGTTTGCATGTTATCGACATCGCGAAATATCTACAGCGCTGCCTGAAAGGCCGTAAGCAAGTGCCTCTTGATGAAATGTGGGAACTTTTGGATAACCATCCGATTTTTCCTTCAGAGGGATTTCGTAATGAGATAAAGAGTGATCTCACGGGTTTCTTTGACGCGAAGATCGAACAGATTGTGAATCCTGATACAGGAAAGAAGGAAACGGTGATCTCTTTTTCTTCATGAGACAGAGTTTCATATAGATGAGGTGATTGGAATTTATGGCAACGTCGCAGAAATTTGGTGGCAATTGGACTGAGGAGAAGCTGAATATCTTCACCAGCTATCTGAACGCATACCTGATTGCACTACAAAACCAGAAGTTTAAGAAGATTTATATAGACGCCTTTGCTGGAACCGGCGAGATTGAAACCAGCGACGGCGGGCAGTATCTCGTGGGCTCCGCTAAGCGTGCACTGGCGTCTGAAAAGAAGTTTGATCACTACTATTTTATAGAAGCGGACTCTCAGAAGGCGGGAGAACTTCAAGATATGATAAACTCCGAGTTCCCGCAGATGAGGCGAATTGTGACAATTTTTTGCGGCGATGCGAACGATAAGCTTGCGGAGATTATTAGCAATGTAGATTGGAGATTTAACAGAGGATTGCTGTTTTTAGATCCGTATGCGACGCAGGTAAATTGGACTACGCTTGAAAATGTAGCACAGACGAAATCAATAGATGTATGGTACCTGTTTCCGTTCTCGGCACTTGAACGGATGCTGCCGAAAAACGGGAAGTACGATAAATGGGAGGATTGCGTAGATCGTTTGCTTGGAGATTCCGGATGGCGCGATGAATTCTATAAGAAAGATCCCCAGATAACGCTGTTTGATCTATTTCCGGAGCCCGGACAGAGCGATGGCGAACGGATGGTTAAAGATGCAAATCCAGATCACATAAAGGAGTATATCCTTTCTCGGCTTGGGACAATCTTTCCATGCGTGTCAAAGCATGCACGGATTTTCAGAAACAGCAGGAACTCGCCGATGTTCCTATTCTGTTTTGCCATTGCGAGTGAAAGCCCGAAAGCGCAGGGACTTGCACTGCGGATGGCAGACTACATATTGAAGAACAAGTAGGCGGAGGATGAAAACAACTTGAAGACGATAGAACGAAAATCCATGCTTTATCAAACAGGGGTAGAGTATGGTGACTACACAATGAATCACGTGCAGGGCTGCGCTCATGGGTGCAAATATCCATGTTATGCATTCCTGATGAAGAAGCGATTCGGGCAAATAAAGGATTATGAGAGCTGGCTTGAGCCGGTGCTTGTATCAAACACGCTTGAATTGCTGGATAAAGAGATACCGAGGCTCAGAGATAAGATTCAGTCTGTGCAGCTTTGCTTTACCACAGATCCGTTCATGGAAGGATACCCAGAGGTGTCCCAGATGAGCATTGCGGCTATCCGAAAGCTGAACGAGGCCGGAATCAAATGCACTACGCTGACGAAGGGACTGCTACCTATAGAATTGGCAGAGCTTTCTCCGGAAAACGAATACGGGATCACACTGATCACTCTGGATGAAGCCTATCGGGAACAGATGGAACCGGGCGCTGCTTCCTGCGCAGATCGACTGGCAGCGTTGAGAGCACTCCATGATGCCGGTTGTAAGACATGGGTAAGTATGGAACCGTATCCAACACCGAACATGGTTGAGCAGGATCTGCACGCACTGCTTGAGGCGGTATCTTTTACAGATCGGATCATTTTCGGGAGAACGAACTATAGTAAAGTAGCAAACGCCTACGAAGGGCATAGGCATTTTTACAATGAGTGCGCAACAGAAGTGATTTCCTTCTGTCAGGAGCACGGTATTGATTATCATATTAAGGAAAAAACAATAACGGAAGAATGAGGTGGCGTTATGGCTTTATTACAAGACCTGATCCAGCAGATTGACGATCCGGCGCTTAAGGAGAGAATCCTGCAGGAGACAAATAAATTATTGAAGCAGAAGAAGTTCGGTTTGGTGTTTGAAGAGCATCTGCCGGAATGCACGCCGCTTTATGATGTGCCGATTCGTGTCGGTTCCAAGGTGGCGCTGAAGACCGGTTATGTCAGTGATATTTATACTGTTATACGTATTGATGGCGATGATGTTCAGTGCGACCGCAGGGAGACACATGAGCAGAAAACATTCAAGCTGGATGAGTTGGTGACAGTAGCTGAATTTGGAGAAGCAATCTACCCGACATTAAAGCCGATAGACACAGTTGAAAATGCACCGGACAGTGATCTCTGGCATACGTTAATCGAGGCAGACAATTACCATGCGCTGCAGCTTCTGGAATATCTCTACGCAGAGAAAGTAGATTGCATCTACATTGATCCCCCTTATAATACCGGTGCGAAAGACTGGAAGTACAACAACGACTACGTGGATAGCTCTGATGCTTATCGGCATAGCAAGTGGCTCTCCATGATGGAGAAGCGCTTGAAGATCGCAAAGAAGCTCCTTAATCCGAAGGACTCCGTTCTGATCGTAACCATAGATGAAAAAGAATATCTGCATCTCGGTTGTTTGTTGGAAGAAGTATTTTCTGAAGCAAACATACAGATGGTAAGCAGTGTTATCAATCCTAAAGGAGCTGCAAGGCATCAGCAATTTGGTAGAACGGATGAGTATTTGTTTTTTGTTCAATTTGGAGAATCCAGTCCGGAGCCGTTGCCGTTATCTAACGAGTGGAAGATATCTGAAGATAAAAGAGCTTCCCGTTTGAGGTGGAAGGAACTATTGCGTTCTGGTTCACATACAGTAAGAGCAGATAGCCCAAATCAGTTTTATCCTGTTTTTATTTGTAATACAGATGAAGGGCCGATATTTCATTCTGTAGGAGAATCGTATTATGGCTCAAATAAGTCAGAAATAATTGCGCCGGAAGGTTGCGTTGCGGTCTGGCCTATACGTGCAGATGGCACAGAAGGTAACTGGCAGATAAGCACTGAAAACCTGAGGGCTTCTATAGAGATTGGATATGCAAAATTAGGGAATTGGAGAGGTGAAAATACTGCCATCACATACCTGGCAAAAGGAGAAAGAGAAAAAATATCCAAAGGTGCATTTGCGATTATAGGTCATAGACAAGACGGTTCTATTATAACGGACGATGATGCCTATATCCCTAAGTTTATACCGGGAACACAATGGCGCATAAAATCACATAATGCTGAGCAAGGTGGTACAAACCTGCTTAAGGAATTCTTCGGCTCAAGCAGGTTTACTTTCCCGAAATCATTGTATGCTGTTCACGATGCGATTAGATTTTTCGTTGCTAATAAGCCAAACGCGCTTGTTATTGATTTCTTTGCAGGATCAGGTACAACGCTTCATGCGATAAATCTTCTTAATGCTGAGGATGGAGGTAATCGCAGATGTATTTGTGTGACGAACAACGAATTGAGGAAAGAGGAAAGTGACGATCTAACTGAGAAAGGGTTCAAGCCGGGAGAACCAGAATGGGAAAAACTCGGAATTGCAAAATATGTTACATGGCCAAGGATAAAGTGTAGTATCAAAGGTCAAGATGTTACTGGAAATCCTTTAGAAGGCGATTACACGACATATAAGACAAGCACTGAAGAAAAAGATAGAAATATTGTTCAGATAGGATTTGTGAGTGAAATTTCTTCTTTGAAAATAGGCGAAAAGAAAAAACTTGTTTCAGTTTTGTCTAATAAGAAATTACCTCAGACACTCGTGTCTCAAGAGTCGAAATACATAGTGTCAGATGAGGCTAAGCATACTGCGTCAATTTTAATAGATGATACAGCCAGTGAGGAATGGTTGGAAGCTTTGGAAGGAATGGATCATATAACAGATTTTTATATTGTTACATCCAACAACAAGCTTTTTAAGAGCCTCAAGGATAGCATTAAAGAAATGTTTGAACCGATATCAACTCAAGTGCCTGTTGTTATGCCAATGAAAGACGGCTTCAAGACAAACGCGGCCTTCTTCAAACTGAGCTTCCTCGACAAAACCTCCGTTGCTCTCGGCAGGCAGTTCCGTGAACTGCTTCCGGTGCTCTGGATGAAGGGCGGAGCCATTGGTAAGTGCCCAGTTCTTGAAAATGATGGTCTCCCGAACATGCTGATCTTGCCGCAAAACAAAATGGCTGTTCTGGTAGATGAAATATATTATTCAGAGTTCGATGCCGAATTGAGCCGGCATCCAGAAATCCAGACAGTCTTCATTATAACGGATTCAGAGACAGCATACCGGTCGATGATCCGTACCTACGATGGCAAAGACTGCTATCAGCTTTACAGAGACTATCTGGATAATTTCAGAATCAATACGGGGAGGTAACCATGAGAGTAGAATTATTCCCTTTTCAGAAAAGAGCGCTTGCTGATATCCGTATGAAGACTGCGGAGGCAATGGGTAGCTATCACAGAACACATGCACCACAGGTGGTTTCTTTCACTGCACCGACTGGCGCTGGAAAGACTATCATCATGTCTGCGTTGATTGAGGCTATTCTTTTCGGCGACGAACAGTATATGGAGCAGCCTGATGCAATCATCGTCTGGCTTTCGGATTCGCCTCAGCTTAACGAGCAGTCAAAACAAAAGATCGACTCAAAGGCTGATAAGATCAAGCTGTCGCAGTGCGTTACGGTTTCCGAGGAATCCTTTGATAAAGAGGTGTTTGAGGATGGTCATGTTTATTTCTTAAATACGCAGAAGCTGTCGGTTACCTCCAAGCTCACGAAAAATGGCGATGGCAGGACTTATACGATCTGGCAGACGCTTGCAAATACTGTCCGGGAAAAGAGCGATCGGTTGTACTTTATCATCGATGAAGCGCACCGTGGCATGCAGGGACGTGAGGCAAGCAAGGCCACCACGATTATGCAGAAGTTCATCAAGGGCAGTGATTCGGATGGCATTCCGCCCATGCCGGTTGTCATCGGCATGTCCGCTACCACGCAGAGATTCAATGCGCTGGTCGAAGGCACATCCTCTACAATTCACAAGTCTATCGTGACGACGGATGAGGTGCGAGCTTCCGGTCTTTTAAAAGACAGGATCGTTATTACCTATCTGGAAGAAGGCACGGTCAATAATGATATGGCCATTTTGCAAGCTGCTGCGGATGACTGGAAGGAAAAGTGGGAGCACTGGACGCAGTATTGCTTTGAGCAGCACTACGCCTATGTAAATCCGATCTTGATCATTCAGGTTTTGAACGGAACCGGTGATGCTCTGACGGATACCAATCTGGACGACTGTATTGCAAAGATCGAGGAACGTACCGGCTTTAAGCTGGAAAGTGGACAAGTGGTTCATACTTTCGGTGGCACGATGGCCACATTGACCGTCAATGGACTCGATGTGCGTTATGAAGAGCCTTCTAATATCGCCGAGGACAGAAATATCCGCGTGGTATTCTTCAAAGAGAATCTTTCCACAGGATGGGATTGCCCGCGAGCAGAGACCATGATGTCCTTTAAGCATGCTAATGATGCCACCTACATAGCGCAGCTTCTCGGTCGAATGGTAAGAACACCGATGCAGATGCATATTCAGGTGGACGACGTTTTGAACGACGTGCATCTCTATTTGCCGTACTTCAATGCGGATACCGTCAAGGACGTTGTGGAAGCCTTGCAGAGCACAGAAGGCGGAGATATTCCGACCGATATTTATGGCGAGTCCCTGTCTGGAAAGAAATTTGAAACGCTGACTGTCAAGCCGAAGAAGAAAAAGGAAGAGCAGCAGACACCGGGACAGATGACTTTATTTGATGTGTTTTCTGGGCAGAACACAGGCGAACAGCAGTCTGCAGGAGCAACTTCGGAGCCAACTGGCGACACGACTCCGATAGCACAGCCTCAAGCTACTGGTGGACAAGCACAGCAAGCAGAAACGCCAGAACGGAGCCAGACACAGCCGAGCACAGATACAACACCTCCTGCCCAGTCTACACCGGTTACGCCACAGTCCTCTGGTATGGCAACACCGCTCGAGAATAATGCTGCGGGAAGTCATCAGGCGGTTCAGACGGAAACTTCTGAAGAGGAAGATCTGTTTGACCGTGAAGAGGTTATGAAGTTTATAAATGATGCAGGTTTGCTTTCCTATAACGTCAGAGCGCTTAGGATCAATGACTACCTAAAATCTCTGTATAGGATGGCACATCTTCTTACGATGTCCAAATTGCATCGTGAGGCGATCCGAGAGGTTCAGGATGAGATTGTTGAGATGATCCACAGCTATGTGGAAGGCCTCAAGGCAGATGAGAAATATGACGACCTTGTTCAGCAGGTCAAACAGTTCAAACTGGCGACCCAGATTTTTGATGCCTTTGGAGAAACCGTGGACAATTATTCGGTGCATGATATGTTCACGACGACCGATACTGATATAGAGAGGCAGTTCCAGATTGCGGATGTAAAGCTCGGTCGAGAAGGCATCGGCATGGCCTATGGAAACAAGTATATGGATATGTCTGATCTGACTGCATTTAAAGTTGACGTTATTCTTTTTGTAGCAGACGAAGAGTGCATGAACCGATTGCATTCTTATGCGGAGACTCGCTTTCATGGATTAAATGACGATTATCGCAGATATATTGCAACTATAGATTCGGAGAAAATTCGTAAAGAGTATGATAGTATCGTTTCCGATGGTGATCCTGTAAGCAAGCACAATTTCCGTTTGCCGGAGACAATTCAGGTGCCACATGAAGTGGGAGGCAAAGAATATAGGAATCATCTCTTTGTTAGTGACATAACCGGTGTTGCAACGATGAAGTTGAATACTTGGGAAGCTGGAGTTATTGAAGAGGAAGAAAAACGAGAAGACTTTGTTTGCTGGATTCGTAATCCATCCAGAGGCTCATGGGCGCTTTGCATTCCTTACGAAATCGATGGCGAAACAAAGCCTACCTATCCAGATTTCATTGTAGTAAGAAAAGATCGTGTACTTGGATATGTCGTTGATATTCTTGAGCCGCATAATCCTGATTTCAAGGACAATCTTGGGAAAGCGAAAGGATTTGCAGAGTACGCAAAACAGAATCCGGGTGTGGGAAGAATTCAGCTAATTCGTATGAGTAAAGATGCAGCCGGAAACCACAAGTTCAAAAGGCTGGATATGTCTAAAACAGCTATTCGAGAAAAAGTCTCTCATGCAATAAATACAGACGGACTCGATCACATCTTTGATACGGATGGAGTTATCGAATAAGGAGGAATTCCATTATGGCAAATGAGCTGCAGCCATTGTCGCTGCTCTTTCAAAATAGATTATTCCGGATACCGGACTATCAGCGTGGCTATGCATGGTTGCAGCAACAGTTGGTGGATTTTTGGGATGACCTTGTAAATCTTCAGGCTGACCGCTATCACTATACAGGTCTCTTGTCCCTTAAGCCTCTAAAAAGCAAGGAGACCGTCAGTTGGGGCGAGGACTTGTGGCTGGTCGAGAACGGATATAAGCCTTGCCATATAGTCGATGGTCAGCAGCGCATCACCACGTTTGTCATTCTCTTGAACGAGATTGTGGGATTCGTGCGCGGCTTGGATGAGAACAAGGGCAAGTCTGATAAGGAAATCACGCTGGGGTATGAAACGGTCGAAGAGATCGTCTCAAAATACATCTGCCGAAAAAGACCGCCGAATGGAGTAGTAACAACATACCTTTTTGGTTATGAGGTCGATAATCCCAGCGCGGAATACATGAAATATAAGGTGTTCGATGAGCCGTATTCCGGTGCAGTGAATGAGACTTACTATACAAAAAATCTGAAGTTTGCAAAGAACTTTTTTGTAGAGAACATCAGAAAGCTATATGAGGAGTCCGGAGAAGGCGGACTTGAGGCAGTAAATACTCTGTACAAGAAGCTCACCCAGCGCCTGATGTTTAATCTCCATGAAATCGACGATGATTACGATGTGTTTGTAGCTTTCGAGACCATGAACAATCGTGGTAAGAAGCTGACGAATCTTGAATTGTTGAAAAACAGACTAATCTATTTGGCCACGCTTTATGATGATGAGGTGTTTGACGAGAAGGACAAGTCTGCCCTCCGTAAGAAGATAAATGACGCTTGGAAGGAAGTCTACTATCAGCTTGGTAGGAACAAGAGTGTTCCTCTTTCCGATGATGACTTTTTGCGTGCCCATTGGATTATCTACTTCAGGTATTCCCGTAAACGTGGCGATGACTACATCAAATTCCTGCTAAGAAAGTTCTCTTCAAAGGGCATATTTGAAAAGGCACCTGTTCTGGTTGAGACAGAGGCTGAGTCGGTTATCAGCGATGATGTCACTGATGCAGACGACACGGAAGTTACTGAAACAGAAGAACAGGAAATCATAGAGGTATCCAAACTCCAGCCAAAAGAAATCGAGGACTATGTCAATAGCCTCAAAGATATGGCGAAGTACTGGTATGACACCTATTTCCCATTTGAAAGTGCTAATCTTACTCCTGAAGAGCAAAAACGAGTCGATATGCTTAACCGTATCGGCATCGGACATTTCAGGCCGCTGGTTACTGCGGTCATCAGTCGGCGGGATATTTCTGCGAACAGCAGAGTTAAAATCTTTGAAGCAGTTGAGCGCTTTATCTTTGTTGCATTTCGCTTGGGTAATTTTAATGCATCCTATGGCAGCAGTGATTATTATAGAGCTGCACGTCAGGTGTATGTGAAAGAAACGGATGTTGATGAGCTCTGCAAAGAAATATATGACAGGACAACGAACGATATCGATTTTGCCACGCAGAACTTTGTCACCAGAATTGAGAAATATTTTTCTACAGGGAATGGCTATTACGACTGGAACAGTCTGCGATACTTCTTTTATGAATATGAGGCTAAGCTGGCAGAGAAAAATAATATAGATCGTTTTTGCACGTGGTCAATGTTTACAAAGTCCGAGAAGGATAAAGTGTCTATCGAGCATATTCTCCCTCAGACACCGACGAAGTATTACTGGCGTAATATGTACCGGCAGTTTAAGGATTCAGAAATCAAGATGCTTTCCGGAGCACTTGGGAACCTTCTGCCGTTGTCTCTGAGCGTAAACTCGGCTTTGCAGAATGATAGTTTTGAGGATAAGAAGCATTCCAAAACCACAGGACGTCGCGGGTACGAGAATGGATCTCACTCAGAGATAGAGGTATCCAAGCTGCAGGATTGGACTGCATTTGAGATATACAGCAGAACTGAAAAGCTCCTCGTTTTCATGCAGGAACGCTGGAACCTGCAATTCGACGAAGAACAGTTGGAAAAGCTGATCGGCATTTCGTTCGTCAAAGATGGACGAGAAATCCCGGAGGAGTTGGAGGAGGTATCGGCAAACGTACCGAAATCCGAGGAAAGTGCAGAAGGCTCCGGAGATGATCAAAAACTGCAATTCTGGACAGCATTCGTAAACTATGCTTATGAGCACGGCAGATCAAGTGATATAGCAAAACAGAATGCTGCTGGTCGTACATGTTACGATGTGCACATAGGCGCGAACGGATATCACTTATTCTTTTCTATTCCCTATGGTAAACGAATCAAGATGGGCATCTACACCTATAATGTGGATACCTATAACCGTCTGAAGGAATTAAAAGACCAGATTGAGGCCAAATTTGATGAGAACCTAGATTGGGAATACTCAAAATCGACAGGTACAACACGTTCCATCGTTATTGAGGAGAAGGCTGATGTATTCAATCCAGCAGAGCAGCCGAAAATATTTGATTGGATCATCGACCATTTTGACCGGATCACGACAGCATTATCTAATGCCGGAGAGCATCTCAGTATAAGCGGTGATTCCTCTGAAACGAGGTTTGAGATCAGAAAACGTTACTGGACGTATGCCCTAACACAAATCCATGAGGCTCATGGTAATCCCGGCTCTTTCAGCAATGTAAATCCGAGTACGGACAATTGGATAAACGGCTTCTTTGGTATTGGAGGTTTCTACCTCTGCTGTGTTGCGAATTTTGACTCTGCACGTTCAGAGGTCGTATTTGCCAGAGCGGAGAGATCAGAGAATAAAGCAGCGTTTGATGCTCTTTACCAGCATAAGAGCGAGATTGAATCGAAGCTGGGAACGGAGCTTCAGTGGAAACGTGGAGATGATATCAAATCCTCGAAGGTATTTATTCAGCTTGATAATGTGAGCATTGAAAACGAGGATGACTGGCCGCAGATGGCAAAGTTCCATGCAGAATGGTCAAAGAAGTTCTACGATTTGATTGTGCCGTATATAACGGTAGATTGGCAATAGTCCACTCAGGACGAGGAGCACTGATGGCAAATTTAAATTCTGATAATCCGCACGTCGGACGCAAGTTCCAAGAATTTGTTCAAACGATTCTCAAAGAAAAATATAATACATATTTTGAGCAAGAAGCAGCAATCCCCATCGGCAGACCGCCAAAGGAGCACAAGTTTGATCTTGCCAATGCAGACAGGTCTATCGTGGCTAAATGCAAATGTTATACGTGGACTGATTCGGGGAATGTTCCGAGCGCAAAGTTGATGGGCTTGGACGAGGCTGTATTTTACTTTGGCTTTCTGCCTTCTGGGACAAAGAAGCTGCTTTGTATGAAAAAAGCAGTGTTTCGTGGCAAGCATGAAACACTGGCTGAGTATTATGTTCGAGCACATGGGCATTTGCTTGAAGATGTCTCTGTAATAGAAATTTCTGATGATGGAACAATCAAGATTGTCAGAGATGGATCATCGATCCCAGCAGAGGCATATTAGGGCTACGACAATGGAATCCCATGCACTTGCGGAGCCGTCAAAGGTTGAGGCGATTTAATGCTTGATAATATGAATGGAGAAAATGTATGGTTTTTAATACATCTATAAAGTGTCAGGTTTGCGGAAGTATTACCAGAGTCCGATTACAGGTTGGATGGCAAGAAGAACATCCTATTGTTGTGGCTTGCGGTAAATGTGGTACTTCCTTATCTGGCAGCGTTAAGATAGGACAAGACCGACCGGGGCTAAAGTTTTCTTTTGACAATGCGGATGAAATCCCGGATGCTGAAGCTGATTACATGGTTGAATGCTCTGGAGAATTTCCGACCGTGAAACAAGGCAAAGCAGCGGAGTTGGAAAAAGTCGTCATTACTCCGTTTATCCGCTATATGAATCGTATGAAGACGGATGATTCATATGAGCAGTTCGGAAAAGCGGTATCACAGCTTAATGCAACAGAAAAGAAATGGAAGAGCTATAAAAGAATCATTGACCTCTTCAGAAGTAATAGTGAATACCTTGTTCAGGAGATACAAAAGGAATTCTCCGGACAATACTTTCAGTGCAGAGATGAGTCTGAGGTATTGAGAGCTGTTCATATGATTGAGGTTCATGGGTTTTATTCTGCACTCAAAAAAGATATCTTGGATAATCTCTCTTTTAGTGCAGGAATTATGAAACTGGACTCTGTTCAGCTGAAGAGCTTAGTAGACTTCTTAAATTCACATGATGGTTATCATCTTGAGGAGCTACAGGATTTGATATATAGGGTCTATGATGAATTTATAAAAATATACCAGCGCCTCATTCCTGCTCTCGCTTTACAGTATTGCAAAGATGATTCTTTTGATTTTGAAGTTGAAGGCTCGACAACAAGTAGCTTTGATAATGTAAAACAGTTCTATTTGGATGTTTATGAAGTCCTTGGTAATTTACTTGTTATCCCGGTCGCTCTTAATAACATAAAATACAGGGCTGACGCGAATTCGATGAATCCTTTGGAAAAGAATGTATCTTCTTTAGAGGATTATATAAAGCTCACAAAGGCATCAAGGTATCATTTTTGCTTGAACACAGAAGTCTATACCGATTTCTTGGATGTTGTAGTAAATGCAAAACTGAGAAATGCGATTGGGCACAATGATGTTGAATATGACGCGGTGAGTCAGGTTATTACTTACATTCCAAATCCAAAAGACAGAACCATAAAGAAAACGGAATACCTTCTCGAATTTGAAAATGAAGCAATGCACATGTTTCAGGCCTTATTGGGTGTTTCAGAATACCTGTATCGACTAAGAGAACTTGCTCTTATGTATGATGGCAAAATACCACTTATGGTTCAGGAAAGAGCAAACTGGCCAAAGAAGATAGGACGTAATGATCCATGTACATGCGGAAGCGGAAAAAAGTACAAATTCTGTCACGGGAAGAATTAAGGTTGAGACGATGGGATTTCAGACTTGTTCCGTCAGAGCGAGGTCTTGAAGCGGTCGGCAAAACTGTGTGTTTGCATATTATAGGTAGGAGCAAGGGCGTTGACCTGTTTCTGAGAACGCACAAGGGTAAAAATGGGTGTATTTTATGAAAAAAACACGCTTTGATAAATTCCCGCGAACGAACGCGAATTTGGCTACACACTCGACATCCATCTGGAGCAATCGTGCCATGTTGAGAGCGTAGTATTGCTGTCAAGAAAAGATAAATAAGGGTCAAAAAGTGGCGTGTTTCCGGGCTTTTTCGGAGGTTTGGATTTGAAGCCAGACTTCTGAAAAAGCTCGGTTTTTTTATATGGAAACATATCCACTGCAAAATATGTGTCAGCTTGTAAACTTGGATTAGATGTCAGGCATTTTGGGATGATTTTTGGAAAATGAAAAAGGGTGACAACCAATCCTGCAGGACTGACTCCTATTGAAATCGGTCAGGAAGTAACCTATAAAGAGGCAAAATTAACATTTCTTTGCAAAAAAAGTTGTATCAGCATCAATTTTCCAAAGAGGATATTACAACTGAAGTTCAGGAGTATTATGCTTCCATGCCCAAAGTATATCCCGATTTCAATGGAGGTTGGCAACCACATATTGTTTTTGTAGATGAAATTATAGAGGTTAGGGATGAACGATAAATTGGCATTTAGAGGATGTGAATAAGCAGCATGAAGAAAATAAAAGAAGGAATTAATTTAAAAAAACTCCTTAGGCTGAAGAATACAGGCAGTATCTTTGTGATTGCGGGGCTTTTGACGATTTTTGTAATAGCGTTGTACACATTTATTCTGCAAAGTTCTTACACTAAGACCGCCCTTGAAACAGAAATCACACGTGACACAGCGAGTGCAGATGCAGTACACAAACTCGTGGATGGAAGAATCGGCAAAGAAGATTTTGATCAAATCAAAGATCAATCTGATGAAAAGAAGCAATTATATAAGGATATTTCTTCATATTTCAATGAAATCAGAACACTGAATTCTACTCGATATATTTACACTGCTACAAAAAATGAAGAAGGAAAACTCGTTTATGTGGTAGACGGTTTGGATTCGGATGCGGATGATGTAAGACACCCTGGAGATTATATTGAGAAAGAAATGGTTCCGTATATTGATAGGGCTATTTCTGGGGAGAATGTGTACTCTCAGGATATCATTGATACAACATGGGGGCCGATTTTTACGGCTTGCTATCCTGTAAGAGCAAATCATGATGGGACTGGAGAAATCATTGGCGCATTTTGCATTGAAATGGATATGCAATCAGCTTATGGAATGGTTGAAGAGACGAATCATATTTCCATCATCTGCGGTTTAGTCGCAGGAGCTGTATTGCTTTTGATTTGTCTATATACCTATTATGTTTACCAGAAAAGCAAGGCAGAAGAGCAAAAACAAAAACAATTATTAATGACCGCCGCTGAGGAAGCAGATGCTGCCAACAAAGCAAAATCTGCGTTTTTGCTTAGTATTAGCCATGACATCAGAACGCCGATGAATGCCATTATTGGATTTACAAACATTGCGCTTCACCAGAACACGGTTTCAGATATTCATGATAGCTTGGAGAAAGTTCAAAAAAGTTCGAATCATCTTCTCTCTTTGTTGAATGACGTTCTGGATTTTACTCGCATTGAAAGTGGAAAAGTTACTATTTCGCCCGAGCCGGTGGACATTACTCAATTAACAGATAACGTCCAGGCGATTATGAATGGACTTCTTTATAACCGAGATCTTAAGTTTGAAGTACATCGAGAAATTCCAAAGAACCCATATGTCCTTGCGGATGTTGCGCGTATCCGGGAAGTTTTGGTGAATCTTCTTGGCAATGCTGTGAAATTCACAAAGGACGGCGGAAAGATTACTTTGGATATCAGCAGTTACCCAGGAGCGGATGAGAAACATATCATAACTCGTTATGTTGTTCAAGATAACGGTATTGGCATGAGCGAAGAGTTCCAGAAAAAATTATTCGATCCGTTTTCACAAGAAGATGATGCTAATGCCAGAACTCAATATAAGGGAACCGGTCTTGGTATGGCCATCACAAAAAAATATGTGGATATGATGGGCGGTTCGATCGCTGTTGAGAGCAAAAAAGGTGTAGGTTCTACATTCACAGTGGAGATCCCACTGGAGTTGTCAGAACAGGTTATTCAATCAGAACAAAAACAACATCTACATAGAGATTTGACGGGTATTCATGTTCTTATGGCTGAGGATAATGATCTAAATGCTGAACTTGCTACGATGATGCTGGAAGATGCTGGTGTGACCGTAACACGCGCATCAGACGGAAAAGAAGTTGTGGATTTGTTTAAAAATCACCCACGAGGCACATACGATCTTATTTTGATGGATATTATGATGCCAAACATGGATGGACACCAAGCAGCAAAAGCCATTCGAGCCTTGGATATAGAGCGGTCCGATGCAGTTACGATTCCAATTATAGCTTTGTCTGCAAATGCTTTTATAGATGATATTCAGGAATCCCTGGATTCAGGCATGAATGACCATATTTCCAAGCCGATTAACATGGAGGAATTAATCGATACTATCACTAAATACATTAAACACTATTAGGAAAACAAAGAAGTTAATTCAGCTTTTCCTGTACCTTTTCAAAATCTTCTCTGCTGATTATGGAAGATCTGGAACAAGATGCGTGCTACTGATCCTGAATATGCACTTGCGATGAAAAATGCCGACACGGCTAAGGTTTGGCAGCTTGAAAATCTCTTTGAGTTGCAGGCTGAGGAGATTGCAATTCAGACGTGTTTGGTAATGTAGTCATTCCTTATTTCTTATTAAAAATCAACAAAACTCGTTTGGTTTAGTCTTAGCCAAACGAGTTTTGTTTTTTACTCCCTGAGATTTTCTTTGAGTTTTACTTTTCGATATTCTTTTGGTGACATACCAATGTATTTATGAAACAGTCTGCTGAAATAAAGCGGATTGGTGTATCCAACCATATTTGCAATTTCAGTAATGGTGTAGTCGGTATTTTCTAACAAACTTTGTGCGTTGGAGATTCGCAGCTTTAAGATATATTGCAGCGGACTGGAACCTGTGATTTCTTTAAAGCACTGAATAAACCAACAGTTGCTAAGCCCTCTGGATTCGGAGTACTCCTCAATGCTGATTTCTGTGTTGTAATTTTTACGAAAATAGTGCATCGCAAAAGCAACTTCTTTTTCACTGGTGCTGCTGAATTTCTTTGCACTCATGATTGCACGGCTTATCAAAACAAAAATATTTCGCAGCTGCAAAGAAATCAATTCATCATACCGTGGTCTGCAAAGCTGCAATTCCTGGATCATCTGACCAAATAACCACTGATAATCGGGAGATGTTCCAATATAGAGAATATTATTTTGCAGGTTGATATTGTAATATTTTAAAATTTCTTCTACTTCATTTCCGGTAAAATGCACCCAATAAACATCGGTTTGATCTGCACGATAATAAACATATTCCTGTGGTTGATCTGGCAAATATATAATAATATTTCCGGCTGAAACCGTTTTTTCTTCTCCATGAATGAAAAAATGTCCTTTTCCGGAGGCAATATATAAAAGCTGATAATCTTTTCTTCCCTTGGGACGATGTGTTACTACTTCAGAACGATTTTTCACATGATAATTTCCACAGCTTGTTACAATCAAAGGTTTCGTATTATCTACTACAGTAGATGTAGAGTTGTTCAAATAGGCAACATTCATAAACATAAAAAGCACCTCCTTGCTTCTATAACTATAGTATATCACACCTGAGCACTGATTGCAAGAAAAAACCTAAACTTTGTGCATATATTTTATAACTTTGTGTATTTTTCAAGCCGTTTTGTGTGCTATAATAGAGTTAAGAAATGAGAAGAAAGAATTAAAAAAGACGTCTTTCATTGTAATTCCATGTCGAATTCAATAAAAATTCTTTATACTCAAAAAAATAATCATCTATTCTGACGGTGGCATTATTTCGTTTTTGCAAGATGAAAAGCAGTTTGCATCATTCATTATGGAAAAATTCTGTCCATGTGGGCATACAAACAATGAAAGGAGCTCTATTATGAGCAAAGAAAAAACATATTTAAAGTGGTATAACAAAGTCGGTTATGGTTCCGGCGATGTTGCAGGGAACGTTGTCTATGCATTGCTGACATCATTCGTAATGATCTATCTTACCGACACGATTGGATTAAACGCAGGTGTTATTGGCGTTCTCATTGCTGTATCGAAGATTTTTGATGGAGTAACAGACATCATTTTTGGTACGTTGATTGATAAGACACATACGAAAATGGGCAAGGCAAAACCGTGGATGCTTTATGGTTTTATCGGCTGTGCAATTACCTTGATTGGTGTATTTGCAATCCCGATGAACATGGATAATTTTGCTCAGTACGCATGGTTCTTTATCTGCTACACACTTCTTAACAGTGTATTTTATACGGCAAACAACATCGCATATTCTGCTCTGACCGCTCTTGTTACAAGGAACAGCAAGGAAAGAGTTCAGATGGGTTCTTATCGCTTTATCTTCGCATTTGGAACAAGCCTACTGATTCAGGCTGTTACATTCCAATTTGTTGAAGCAATGGGCGGTGGTGCAAATGGCTGGAGAACAGTCGCAATTATTTATGCGGTTATCGGTCTTATTGTAAATACAATTTCCGCTCTTTCTGTAAAGGAACTTTCTGATGAGGAACTTGCAGACAGTGAAACAAAAACAGAAGAAACCAAATACAGTTTTGGAGAAGCATTCAAAATTCTCGTACACAACAAATATTATGTGATGATCACAGTAACCTATATTTTGCAGCAGTTCTATGGTGCGATGATCGGTGTTGGAACATACTATGCAAAATATGTTCTCGCAGATGAGAATATGTTCGGCACATTTGCGTGGTTTATCAATATTCCTTTGATTATCGCCTTGATCTTCACTCCTACCATCGTACAAAAATGGAACGGCATGTATAAGCTGAACAAATACAGCTACATGGTAGCAACAGTTGGCAGACTTCTGGTAGCAGTTGCCGGATACATGGGAAACATTCCGCTGATGCTTGCATTTACAGCACTTGCAGCACTCGGTCAAGGTCCATGGCAAGGTGATATGAATGCAGTCATCGCATCATGCTCTGAATATAGCTGGCTTACCAAACACAAGCACGTTGATGGAATCATGTACTCCTGCACATCACTTGGTGTAAAAATTGGTGGTGGACTTGGAACAGCAATTGTCGGTCTTTTGCTCGACTTTAGCGGATTCAAGGGTACTTTGACAGTACAGCCTGATTCTGCAATCAATATGCTTCACATTATGTATCTGATCATTCCGTTTGCACTGGATCTGATCATCACATTTATTCTTTCTAAGATGAATGTTGAAAAAGCAAATGCGGAAATCAAAGAAAAACTTGGAATATCCGAAAATGAAGTTGTGATGGAATCACAGAACTAAAATGGAGGAAACAATATGAAATATACACTCGACTGGCTGACCGATCCGGAAGTGTTTGCAGTCAACAGAATCGCAGCATATTCCGACCACAGAATCTATGCAAACCATTTGGAAGCCGATGCAGACAATTCCTCTCTGATTCAGAATCTGAACGGCACCTGGAAATTTGCGTGGGCAAAGAATCCGTCTGAATGGAAGCAAAAGTTCTATGAAGAAAGCGACAGCACTGACAATTTTGACAACATTCAGGTTCCGGGACACATGGAATTGCAGGGATACGGCAAACCGCAGTATGTCAACACCATTTATCCTTGGGAGGGACAGGAACATCTCCGTCCGCCGTTTATCTCTGAAAAGGACAACCCTGTCGGCAGCTACGTCAGATATTTTGACTTGAACGATGCTCTGAAAAACAAGCGTGTATTCATTTCTTTTCAGGGTGTGGAAACTGCTATATATGTCTGGCTGAACGGCGAATTTATCGGCTACAGCGAGGATTCTTTTACACCGTCTGAATTTGAACTGACACCATATATCCGTGAAAAGGATAACAAACTTGCTGTTGCAGTGTTCAAAAGAAGTTCTGCAAGCTGGCTGGAAGATCAGGATTTCTGGAGATTCTCCGGCATTTTCCGTGACGTATTCCTTTATGCGCCACCGTCTGCCCATGTTCGTGATATGAAAGTGATTGCAGATTATGACGGTACAAATGGTATCTTCTCTGCAACGCTGGATATTGCGGGCAAGTGTTCTGTGAGATCGATCTTGACAGATGAAAATGGAACGGTCATCGCAGAATCCAATGAAAAGGAATCTGTAAACTAGACAATTGAAAATAGCAAGCCTTGGAGTGCCGAAATACCGAATCTCTACACGTTTACAGTGATTCTGACAGACGAAGACGGAAATGAAATCGAGGTCAGCAGAACCAAGGTTGGATTCCGCCGATTTGAACTGAAAAACGGAATCATGTGCCTGAATGGAAAACGTATTATTTCCAAGGGTATCAATCGACACGAATTTGATGCGAAAACAGGCAGAGCAATCAAAAAGCAAGATATGCTGTTTGACATTCAGTTCATGAAGAAAAACAATATCAATGCAGTTCGTACCTGTCATTATCCGAACAATTCTCTTTGGTATCAGCTTTGTGATGCATATGGCATTTATCTGATTGATGAAACCAATCTGGAAACACATGGTACATGGCAGACGCTTGGTGCAACAGATCCGTCTTGGAATGTACCGGGTTCACTTTCAGAATGGAAAGAAGCTGTACTGGACAGAGCGAAATCAATGTATGAACGTGACAAGAATCACGCAAGCGTTCTCATTTGGTCTTGCGGAAACGAATCCTACTGCGGAGAAGATATTGCTGCAATGTCGGAATATTTCAGAAGTGTAGACCCGACAAGACTGGTGCACTATGAGGGCGTTACAAGAGTTCCGAATCATCAGTATGATTCTATCACGGATATGGAAAGCCGCATGTACGCAAAACCACAGGAAGTGGAAGAATACCTGAAACAGAACAGTGGCAGACCGTATATCAGCTGTGAGTATATGCACGCCATGGGCAATTCTCTTGGCGGTTTGAGCCTTTACACTGACCTTGAGGACAAATATGAGGCTTATCAGTGTGGTTTCATCTGAGACTACATCGATCAGGCAATCGAAACCCAAAATGACGACGGGAAAACGGTTCTGGCTTATGGCGGAGATTTTGAGGACAGACCAAGCGATTACGGATTCTGCACCAACGGTGTGATCTATGCCGATCGCACCTACTCTCCAAAGGTTCAGGAAATGAAGGCTCTTTATTCCAACATCAGAATGTCTATTCAAAACGGAATGCTTACCGTAGAAAACCGAAATCTCTTTGCAGATACAAACAACTTGTCATTTGTTGTACGATTGGAAAAGAACGGCGTTGTTCTGAAATCCGATACATTTTCTCTGAATGTTCCTGCTGGAGAAAGCAAGACAATGAAACTGACACTTCACAAAATAGACAGTGCAGGAGAATATGTTTATCATGTTTCCGCCGTTACCGCAGATCAGACACTATGGGCAGATGCAGGGCACGAAATTGCCTTTGCTCAGGAAGTGTTTGAAGTGAAAGATAATCAGATTCCGGAAACCACATTGCAAAAGCCAACGATTGTATACGGCGATGTTATCATTGGCGTTCACGGAGAAAACTTCTCCATGATGTTCGACAAAAAAGAGGGCGGCATCAGTTCTCTGAAATACAATGGTTTTGAATATATCACACGCACACCAAAGGTCAGCTTCTGGAGAGCAATGACAGACAATGACACCGGTGCTTCCGAGCCGTACAATCTTGCACGGTGGTATGCCGCAGGCAAATTTGCAAAGTATAAAACCGTTTCATGGCTGGAACAGGAAGATGCTTTGAAAATCACATTCACATATCAGGCTGCCTGTGTTCCGACTTTTGAGTTTACTGTAACCTATACCGCACACTTTGACGGAAAGCTGGGCGTAAGTGTAAATTATGCAGGAGTAAGCGGTATGTCCGATATGCCGGTTCTTGCATTGGACTTCAAGATAAAAAAACAGCTTTGCAATTTTCAGTATTACGGACTCGGTCCTGATGAAAATTACAGCGACCGATGCAAAGGGGCAAGACTGGGATTGTGGAAATCTACAGCAAAAGAAAATCTTTCCAGCTATCTCAATCCGCAGGAATGCGGCAATCGTACCGGTGTAAGAACGCTCTCTGTCCATGATGATATGCAGCATGGTCTGACGTTCCAAAAGGCATCTGCTCCGTTTGAAATGAGCGTACTGCCATACAGTGCCTATGAACTCGAAAACGCAATGCATCTGGATGAACTTCCAAGTGTTCGCTACACATGGGTCAGAATCGCTGCAAAGCAAATGGGTGTCGGCGGCGATGATTCTTGGGGCGCACCGGTGCATGAGGAGTACAGGATCCATGCAGATCAGCCGATGAAATTGGAATTTGTAATTATGCCCTTAAGATCGTAAGAAGAAAGGAAAGCAATGAAAATACAGGATTTTCAAGACAATGTTACTTGTGGTGGATTTGATAATATCTTCGCAAATATTTATAAGCCACGGGATATAGAAAGTCAGAAATCACGATATATTAGTGCTGTGGAGAAATTCACAGCACTGTATCCGAATAGAAATGATATACACGTTTATTCTGCTCCGGGTAGGACAGAAATCGGCGGTAATCATACCGATCATCAACATGGCTGTGTCATTGCAGGAGCAGTTGACTTAGATGTTATCGGTGTTGCAGCATTTCATGACGAAAACGTCATCAGAATTAAATCAGAGGGATACGATGAATTTGCAGTTTCACTTGACGATTTGGATGTTCATATCGGTGAAAAAGGTTCTTCTGAAATTGTCAGAGGGATTGCAGCTCGCTTTAAGGATTTAGGTGTAGAAATTTCCGGATTTGATATGTATACAACTTCAAATGTACTTGGTGGAAGCGGTATTTCTTCCTCTGCTGCATTTGAAACATTGATTGCAACGGCAATTGACAGCTATTACAATAACAATCAGATCGGTGCAGTAGAAATCGCAAAAATCGGACAATATGCAGAAAACTTTTATTTTGGCAAGAAAAGCGGATTGATGGATCAGATGGCTTGCTCCGTTGGTGGATTTGTTTTTCTTGATTTTCAAAACATTCAAAATCCAAGTATCCAAAAAATTGATTTTGACCTTTCAAAAACCGGCTATGCATTGATCATCACAGACACCAAAGGAGATCATTCTGATTTGACAGATGATTATGTAGCCGTTCGTACAGAAATGGACGAAGTTGCAGAATATTTCGGCAAAAAGGTTCTTCGTGAAGTTGATGAAAATCAATTTTGGGATAATCTCCCTGATATTAAAAAGAAGATTTCTGACAGAGCTGTCTTGCGTGCAATTCACTTTTTTGGCGACAATGATCGTGCAAAGGCAGAAACGGAAGCACTCAAAAACAACAGATTTGAGGATTTTCTCACGCTTGTAAACGAATCGGGAGATTCCTCCATGCACTATCTGCAAAATTTATACTCATGCAGAAAGCCAACGGAACAAGGGATTCCACTTGCAATTATGGCGGGGAAACGAATATTAAAAGGCAAGGGTGCTGTAAGAGTGCACGGAGGTGGTTTCGCAGGGACTGTTCAAGCATTTGTACCAAATGATCTTGTCAATGCATATAGATCGGAAATGGACAGAATATTTGGACAAAATTCGTGCTACATTATGACAATCAGACCGTTTGGTGGTATTGAAATCAAATAATAGGAGAGAAAAATAATGAGTATACTTGTTTTAGGCGGTGCAGGATATATCGGTTCTCACACAGCTTTAGAGTTGATTCGCACTGGAGAAAGCGTTATTATTGCAGACAATCTTGCAACCGGACACATCGAAGCTGTTCCGAAAGATGCGAAGTTTTATCTGGGTGATTTGCATGACAAGGCGTTTCTTGATAATATTTTTGAAAACGAACAGATAGATGCAGTGATTCACTTTGCAGCATATTCTCTTGTTGGAGAAAGCGTCGCCAATCCACTCAAGTATTACGACAATAATCTCTGCGGAACAAAAATTCTTTTGGATTCCATGGTTGAACACCATATTGATAAAATTGTATTTTCCTCAACCGCTGCCACCTATGGTGAACCGGAGAATATTCCGATTCTTGAAACAGACAGAACACAGCCAACCAATCCATATGGTGAAACCAAACTTGCTATGGAGAAGATGTTCTATTGGACTTCAAAAGCTCATGGTCTAAGATACGTTTCTCTCCACTATTTCAATGCTTGCGGAGCAGACAAATCAGGTAAAATCGGCGAGGCTCATAATCTGGAAAGTCATTTGATTCCTTTGATTCTTCAAGTCCCAAATGGAAAGAGAGAAAGTATCTCCATCTATGGAACAGATTATGATACTCCTGATGGAACTTGTATCAGAGACTACATCCATGTTACCGATTTGGCTCAGGCACATATTCTCGCTGTAAAGTACTTAAAAAACGGAAACGAAAGCAATATTTTCAATCTTGGAAATGGTGTCGGCTATTCCGTAAAAGAAGTAATTGATAAAGCAAGAAAAGTGATAGGGCACCCGATTCCGGCAATTGAAACGCCAAAGCGTGCCGGAGATCCTGCACGGCTGGTGGCTTCCAGTGAAAAGGCAAGAAAAATTCTTGGCTGGAATCCTGTACACGATAGCCTTGAAGAAATTATATCTGACGCATGGAATTGGCATAAGAATCATCCAGATGGTTTTTGAAAAGAGGTGTTATCATGATATACAGGGCAATAAACGGATTAATCCGTCATGCAATAGAAGCTGATTTGATTACAAATGACGATATTTTCGTTGTTAGAAATCAGCTTATGGATATACTGAAACAGACTGACTGGAATGATAAAGAACCACTCATGGAAAATATTGAAGAACTTCTTGAACCACTGATCGACTATGCAGTAAAGGCAGTAATCATTGAAGACACTTCTGTACAACGTGATCTATTCGATACAAGAGTTATGGGTGTTTTCACACCTATGCCGAGAGAAGTTAATGCCACATTTCAAAGAAAATATTCTGCTTCGCCATCAGCAGCTACAGAATGGTATTATGCTTTTAGTAAAAGCCTGAACTATGTTCGTGCTGAAAGAATTGCGAAAGATTTAAAGTGGACATATGAATCAGAATATGGAACACTTGACATTACTATAAACCGTTCTAAGCCAGAGAAAGATCCTCGTGATATTGCTGCTGCTAAATTGCAAAAAAAATCAGCCTATCCTCAATGTCAGCTTTGTGTTGAAAATATGGGATTCGCAGGTCACCGGACACATCCTGCAAGACAAAATCTTCGTCAGGTAAAGTTGAATATCAACAGCCAAGATTGGTTCATGCAGTATTCTCCTTATGGATATTATAATGAACACTGCATCGTCTTTAATAAGCAGCATATTCCTATGACAATCAATGCACAGGTATTCAATAAACTGTTTGATTTTGTTGAGCAATTTCCACACTATTTTATCGGTTCAAATGCAGACCTTCCTATTGTAGGCGGCTCCATTCTAACGCATGAACACTTTCAAGGCGGTAATTATAATTTTGCAATGGCAAAAGCACCGATTGAAAGAACATTTCTTTTGAAAAATTATATGAATGTTAGTGCCGGCATTGTAAAATGGCCGATGTCTGTGATACGTCTTTCTTCAAAAAACAGGACGGCTTTGGCAACTGCATGTGCTGATATTTTATCAAAATGGAGAACATATACGGATGAAGTGGTTGGAATTTATGCAGAAACAGACGGAATTCTGCATAATACAATTACTCCAATTGCAAGAGCAACTTCTTCTGGATTTGAATGCGATTTGGTATTGAGAAACAATATTACAACGAAAGAAAGACCGTTAGGTGTGTTCCATCCGAATCCTACCTTACATCATATCAAAAAAGAAAACATCGGATTGATTGAAGTGATGGGACTTGCTGTTCTTCCGGCGCGTTTAGCAGATGAACTGACACTTTTAAAAGATGCAATGCTGTCCGGCAAAGAGATTGCTACAGATGATAAAATTGCATCTCATGCAATTTGGGCAAGTGAAATTCTAAAAAAATATTCTGATTTTAACGATGATAATGCAATGGAGATTATTCGTTATGAAGTCGGCAGAGTTTTTGAACAGGTACTTGAAGATGCCGGAGTATTTAAGAGAGATAAACAAGGAAAAGAAGCATTTGCAAGATTTGTAGAACAATTAGGTTGATTTGGAATATACGAAAATGAGCTATTGCATTATGTGCAGCAGCTCATTTTTAATTTAATTCAATTATTCGAGGCTGAGAATTTATTTCAGCACATCATCCAGTTGAATCCAATTATCTCTTGACATATCTTCAGTGTAGATTGTATTATTTATGTACAATTCCTCATCAATGTCGCGCACAAAGCCCCAATGAAGGTTGTACTTCTTGGCGTATTCCTTAAATGCATTAAACTAATTTTCGACCTGACGGTCAATATTTTTTGTGTGACCAGCATGCATACCACCTTTAGCTTCGATAATCCAAATATTTCCGCTGGTAGTCTTAATGATGTAATCAGGATAAAAGAGCCACTGTTTTCTGATACCATTCATATAGACGATAGAAAGATACTGTTGACCAGAGTCACCATTTTTGTAAACCTATTCTACACTATCAAAGGATATGTGCGTTATCTGAATTTTGTTGACTTTTTATATTTGTATGCTATAATATAATTACTGCCTAATATAAAATGCACTGATGAGTAGTGTCATTATCTTAAATTTGAGGTTTGAGAGAAGTGTAATTTTATAGGGCAGTAAAACTTCCAGGACAGGATATTGTTCTTACACCAAAAACTGAAAATAGATTATTTTTTTGTGGATGAAAGATATGAGCAGTGATTTCCGTTGGATGAGAATGAATCGTTCTACATTGGAAAGTCGATAGCCAGATTGAAGTAGAATCAGTCGGCACAGAATCCGATTACATATCTGTATCCACTGGAGAAAGATAAAATTCATATTTAACGAAATTGACAAATCGGAATTTGAGAAGGTAAGTGAATGGGATATCACGATACAAGATACCAAAGATACCATGGAGGAATATGATAATGTCGAAAGATGAGTATTTGACAACCGATACGCCCCTCAGAGCATTGACGGTTTTTGCAATGCCAATGATTATTGGAAGTTTCTTTCAACAAATATACAATATGGCCGACTCTGTTATTGTCGGTCAGTTTGTTGGTTCTTCCGCACTTGCAGCTGTCGGTGCATGTGCAGCATTGACCAATGTGTTCATTTGTGTGGCACTGGGAGCCGGTGTCGGAGCCGGTGTGCTTGTGAGCCGTTATTTCGGAGCCAGGGAGTATGGCAAAATGAAAACAATCGTGTCAACCTCCTTGATCAGCTTTTTGCTTCTAAGTATAGTCCTTGGTGTTTTTGGCCTTTTCTTCGCCAACTCGATGATGAGTGGACTGCAAACCCCTGCCGACATACTGGGTGATGCCGTACTGTATCTGCGGGTCTATTTTGTGGGCTTTCCGTTTCTGTTTATGTATAACATTCTTTCTACCATGTTCACCTCCATCGGCGAATCCAAAATTCCGCTGGGACTGCTGATTTTTTCGTCCATCCTGAATATTTTACTGGATCTTTGGATGGTAGCCGGGCTAGGTCTCGGTGTGTTCGGTGCGGCTATTGCAACCCTGATTGCACAGGGAATTTCCGCAGTGTTTTCGTTTTTGATTTTCTTTGCACGGATGCAGCAATACAAAAGCCCCTTTAACAGGTTTGAACGGCAGGAGCTGTATTCCATGCTTCGCATTGCGGTGCCGTCGGTTTTACAGCAGTCCACAGTGTCCATCGGTATGATGATTGTGCAGGCAGTGGTAAATCCTTTCGGTACACAGGCACTCGCCGGGTATACAGCAACGATGAGGGTGGAAAATGTTTTTTCCTTGATCTTTGTATCCATCGGCAATGCGGTTTCGCCGTATGTTTCCCAGAATCTTGGCGCAGGCAAACCCCAACGCATCAAAAAAGGCTACCATGCGGCGCTGGTGCTGGACGTGTGCTTTGCGGCCATTGCGTTTGTGACCATTGAAGCGCTGCATACGCAGATCGCCTCGCTGTTCTTAGGAAAAGACGGAACGACGTTGGCCTATCAGGTGTCTGGTGATTATATGAGGTGGCTTGGTTACTTTTTCATCTTCATGGGTATCAAGATGGCAACCGATGGCGTTCTTCGCGGTCTCGGCATTATGCGTCCGTTCCTCGTTGCAAACATAGTGAATCTTGCGATTCGTCTGTCCGTTGCCCTACTCTGTGCACCACGTTTCGGCATTGCCTTTGTCTGGCTTGCGGTACCAGTTGGCTGGCTTGCAAACTTTTTAATCTCCTATGCGGCTCTTAGGAGATCATGGTCGACTGATAAAATGGCATCCATTCGTTGACTTCCAGTTTATTGGGAAGTCGCAGAGAACGAAAAATCGGAATTTATAGAACTGTGAAAAGTAAAGGTGGTAATTTTGTGGTTAAATATTGTATGAATTTAAGTGATGAAAAAAAAGAAACTGCAATTAAAATTGCTTTGGAAAGTAAAGGAAATGTTCGCAAGCGTAAGATAGCGGTTCCGCTTCTGATGATTTTGGGTATCGTCATTATTTTTAGTAGCATATTTTTAATTATAAATTCTCCTGCTATTTTATGGTATATCTATATGGTGCTTGGAATAGTTTGTCTGCTTCTTGCGTTTAATGCAAAGTCTTTTCAAAAATTTGTATTGAAAAAAGCGGAGTTACTCTTAGATAAGTCTTTTCGTACTGGAATTGTAGAGTATCATTTTGACGCTGAAGGGATAGAAACAATTTCCCAGATGGGATATAGCAAAAATTATTGGACTGCATTTAAAGAGTACGGTACTATGGGGCAGTATATATATGTTAAACGAAAAGATAATAAAATGGTTTTGATAGATAAAAATGATTTGTCTACTGGGGAGTTAGAAGAATTGACTCAACTATTGTTAAATAATGTCAAAATGTAAATTCCAGTTCACAACTTCATATCCCTACACACAAAGCAGTTAGTCTTTAGGATTGACTGCTTTTTTCTTGCCAAAATTCCAGTTTGTAAGGATAAGCGTGTACGTATTGGAAAGCTGCGGGCCGGGCATGCCCGGCCCCTACGGTGCGGCTGCGCATAAACGCCATCCACTCCGCACATACTCTCCTACAAAGGAGGGTCCATCTATGTCTTGTTTCAAAAAGGTTTTGCTTCTGCTTTCCATTGTCGGCGGCATCAACTGGGGCATTTACGGCATCTGGGGGTTCAACGCTGTGGGGTGGCTGCTGGGCGGCAGCATGAGCTGGCTGTCCCGCACCGTGTTCATCATCGTGGGGCTGTCGTCGCTCTGCCTGATCCCCGGGCTGTTTATGGCCGAGACGAAAACTGCGGAGTAAAAGGTTAAACATCGGGTAGAGATGAAGCTCTCTCCCCCACCGCCTGCGGCGGGAGCCCCCTCCCAGAGGGGGCCAAGAAAGCAAAAGCGAGAACCTCACGGTTCCCGCTTTTTTCATACAATCTGCTGCATTTCCAGCTTGCTGCGGCGGGTGTTCATGCCGACGCTGAGCACAATGCCGACGCAGAGATACATCATGACGACGCTTGACCCGCCTGCCGAGAAGAACGGCAGCGTCACGCCGATGACCGGCAGCACCTGCAAATTCATGCCTATGTTTATCACACACTGCAAAAACAGCGCCGCAAAGATGCCGACGCAGATATTGCAGCCCAGCGCGTCGGGGCATTGCAGACCGGTGCGCAGTGTGCGCAGGCAGAGCGCAAACAGCAGCAACAGCACCGCCGCCGCGCCCAGAAAGCCCAAAACGTTTGCCAGATACGCAAAAATAAAATCGTTCCAGGCGTTGGGCACAAAGATGTGCTCCCCGGAGAGCAGCCCCTGCCCCGTCAGCCCGCCGGTGCCAATGGCCATGGCCCCCTTGTTCTGCTGGTAGGTAATGTCCGCCAGCGCGGGGTCATCGGGGGTGAGCACGGCCAGGATGCGCTTGAACTGGTAGCCCTTCAAAATGCCGGGCCGCAGTGTCAGCAGCGCCGCGCCGCCGACCACACCCGCCGTCAGGCCGCCCGCCACCAGCCAGTGGGACAGCCCGCCCGCGTAGAGCATGACCAGCCCGATGCCCAGAAACACCAGCGCCGTGCCGTCGTCACCCTGCACATGAATGGCCGCCGCAGGCAGCGCAATGTGCACAAAAAGCAGCAGCAGATTTTTGGGGCGGTTCACCTGCCCGCGCACCTGGCTCAAATGCAGCGCCAGCGTCAAAATAAAGCTGATTTTTGCCAGCTCGGCAGGCTGGAAGGTCATGCCGCCCACCCGGTACCAGCTGTAGTTGGACGTGCCGCCCGCGTCATAGCCAATCGTGACCAGGCCGGTGTTGACGTTGTGCAGAAACAGCGTCGGCAGCACCAGCCCCCACGCCACAACACCGTGCAGCGGCCACGCCCGGGCCAGCGCATGGTAATCCGCCGTGGAAAAGACGGCGGCCAGCATCAGCCCCAGCAGACTGGCGATGAGCTGCACCGACGCCTTGTTGTTGCTGCCAAGCTGCGTCTGCCCGATGGACACCAGCACCGCAATGCTGATTGCCGAGCACGCCGCACAGAGCAGCAGATAGATCACATCGACCCGGCGCAGATACCGGCGGATGAGCGGATACATGGGCAGGCTCCTTTCCTGATAGATGCCTTTATTATAGCGCATTTCGACGAATTTTGCCAAGTTACAGATTAAATTTTACAAATGCGGATTTCTGTACTATAATATATACGTGTGTGGCCGCGCCTTATGCGGCCCAAAACAAGGAGCTTGCTTATGCAGGAATTTGTGACCCATTCGCGGGAGGAAACCGTCGCCGTTGGCCGTGAGCTTGCCAAAACGCTGCCCGCCGGGGCGCTGATCGCGTTCACGGGCGGTCTGGGCGCGGGCAAAACCGCGTTCTGCCAGGGGCTGGCCGAGGGGCTGGGCTGCACCGACCCGGTGTCCAGCCCGACGTTTGCCATCGTGAACTATTACCGCGGCCCGCGGCCCTTTGCGCATTTTGATTTATACCGCATCCACACCGAGGGCGACCTGGCCGCCGCCGGATTCTACGACTACCTCGACATGGGGGCCGTTGTCGCCTGCGAGTGGAGCGAGAACTGCGCGGAGCTGCTGGATTTGGAAAATCCCCTCCGCATCCACATTGAACGGGTGGACGAGACGACGCGGAAAATCACGATTGGGTAAAGCCTCTGCGGCTGTAGGGGTCGGCGTCCTCGACGACCCGGGAGCTGTGCGGCTGCCGCACGGTTGCGGCGGCATGAGGGCATGCCGCCCTACGCACTACTTTTCAACAGGATGTAGGGCGGGGTGCCCTCACCCCGCCGGGGCCTTGCCATTGCAACCCATTTACGGGCAATCGCAGTACACTCGCCCCTCATCCGCCCTCGGGCGGGGCCTCGGGCACCTTCAGTCTCCGCGCTAAAAGCCGCCTCTCCGGCGGTTGCGCTCCGACACGCGCCTGCGGGCGCAGCCCCAAGGGGGAAGACTCTATACTCTATTACATTTTTAAACAGGTGATCCAATGAATATCCTAGCTGTAGATACCGCGGGCAAGACGGCGGCAGTGGCGGTGCTGCGGGACGATGTCCTGCTGTATGAGGCCCAGTGCAACAACGGCCTGACCCACAGCGAAACGCTGCTGCCGATGATCGACACCGCACTGAAGGCCGCCGGGCTGACCGTTGACGACCTCGACGTGCTGGGCGTGACGAACGGCCCCGGCAGCTTTACCGGGCTGCGCATCGGGCTGGCCGTCGTCAAGGGGCTGGCCCTGCCCCGCCAGATCCCCTGCGCGGGCGTCTCCACGATGGCTGCGCTGGCCTACGGCCTGGCGGGCGAGGGCACCGTCATCGGTGCGCAGGATGCCCGCCGCGGGCAGGTCTACTGGGGCGCATTTGACCTGGCGGCCCATGACCGCCTGACCCCGGACACCGCCGCACCGGTCACAACGCTGGAAAATTTTGTCCAAACCTGCAAAAAACCTCTGTTTTTTGTTGGCGACGGCGCAACTTTGTGCTACAATACATATAAGAATGTTCCGGGCGTGGTCTGCGTGCCGCAGCCGATGCAGGTTTTGCGCGGTGCGGGCGTGACACTGGCCGCCAGGGCCATGTGGGAGCGCGGCGAGTGTGTGCCGCCTGCCGCCCTGCTGCCTGACTACCACCGTTTGAGCCAGGCCGAGCGGGAGCGCGCGGAACGTGAAAAAACAGAGGGGAAACAAAATGAAGTTTGACAAACCGATTGCACTTGCTGCCGACCACGGCGGCTATGAGCTGAAGGAGGCCATCAAGGCCCATCTGGACGAGCTGGGCGTAGCCTGCACCGACTTTGGCACCGATTCCACCGCCAGCGTGGACTACCCGGACTTTGCCGCCAAGGGCTGCAAGGCCGTGCAGGACGGCAGCTGCGCACTGGTCATCCTGTGCTGCGGCACCGGCGTAGGCATGTCGATGTGCGCCAACAAGATGAAGGGCATCCGCGCCTGCTGCTGCAGCGATACCTTCAGCGCCGAGTTTACCCGCCGCCACAACAACGCCAACGCCCTCTGCCTGGGCGGGCGCGTCGTGGGCGCGGGTCTGGGCTGCCAGATCGTGGACGCCTTCCTGAACGCCGAGTTCGAGGGCGGACGCCACCAGATGCGCATCGACAAGATGATGGCGCTGGAAAACCACTAAGTTTCACATTGCCTGCACGGCAGGCTGAATATCTTTAAAATGCAAGGAGATCGTACCATGAGCGTTGTTGAAATTGTTGACCATCCCCTGATCCAGCACAAAATCAGCCTGCTGCGTGACCGCAACACCGGCACCAAGGAGTTCCGTGACCTCGTGAGCGAGATCGCGATGCTGCTCTGCTATGAGGCTACCCGCGACCTGCCCACCGAGGAAGTCGAGGTCGAGACCCCCGTGGCTCTGGCCCGCACCAAGGTCCTGGCCGGCCGTAAGCTGGCTCTGGTCCCCATCCTGCGCGCCGGCCTCGGCATGGTGGACGGCATGCTGAACCTGATCCCCGCCGCCAAGGTCGGCCACATCGGCATGTACCGCAACGAGGAGACGCTGGTGCCCGTTGAGTACTACTGCAAGCTGCCCAACGACATCAACGAGCGCGAGGTTTTTGTCCTCGACCCGATGCTGGCTACCGGCGGCAGCGCCTGCGACGCCATCGGCCAGATCAAGAAGCGCGGTGCCAAGCACATCAAGTTCATCGGCCTGGTCGCCGCGCCCCAGGGCCTGAAGGCCCTGCACGAGGCCCACCCCGATGTGGACATCTATGTCGGCGCACTGGACGAGAAGCTGAACGACAACGGCTACATTGTCCCCGGTCTGGGTGACGCCGGTGACCGTATCTTCGGCACGAAGTAAGACTTTAAAATAAAAACAGGGGCGTGAACCGTTATGGATTCACGCCCCTGTTTTTTCAGTTTTGTAGGGGCCGGGCATGCCCGGCCCGCGCGTATAAGGCAAACAGTCATTTGCGGGAAAATTGAGGGCGGCAGCGTTTTTATCTTCCTACAACCGTATCCGCCTCTAAAATTGCGTCGTTCTGCTCTTTATACCGGGCGGCGGTCTCGTCATCCAGCACGTAGACCGTGACGGGGATAACCGCGCTCTCCACCGACTCCTCGTACGTCTCATAGTACAGATCAATGAAAGCCTTTCCCTGCACCAGAGCCGTGCCGGTGTCGGCGGCGTAGGCGTAGCCATAGACAAACTTTCCATCGTCGCTGGTGATGTACAGCAGAGAGCCGTAAGGTATGACGCCCGGATTGATGGCCACTGTGCCGTAGGTCAGTCGGCGTCCGCTGGCACCCTTGGCCGTGGCGGAGGCGGAATAGCCCGTAGCACGCTGCCCCGTATAGGTTGCGGCGACGCCCTCGACGGGTACGCCATCGACCACATCCGGCCCGACAAAGCCGGAAACGGGAACCTGCTCGCCGTAAATTTTCTGCACGGTGGGCACCATCTCGGCCTCATTCAAACGCTCGATCTCATTCGTCTCGGCCCACTCGCCGTCGATCCACTTCTCGCGGTAGACAACGGTGTCCTGCCCATCGTGTCCCTCCTCCAGGGTCATGACCTTGCTCTGCTTGCGGTAGAACAGGCTCGTCGGGATCTCCTCGATCTCGGTGGGGACGACCTCATCGACAGTGTACTCGTTGTAGGTAACGCGCTGCACCGTGATGCCGCTGCCCTCGGGGACGATTTCATCCGCTGCGGGGGTCAGCAGGTCGTCCGCCGTGTAGGTCAGCCCGGCGCGCTCAAGCAGCTCCGCCGTTGTGTGCGTGCCGGTGACGGTCAACTCCTGCATTGCGCCGTCCGCCGTGACCGGCACCGTGTAGGCGCGCAGGACATCCAGCCGCTCCCCGTCCTCAGTCTGGGACCAGACGGCTTCGTCGTGCTCGCCCAGCGGCGGCGTGCCGGACTGCTGCAGAACGGCAGCCAGATCGGTGGCTGCCGTCAAAATGCGCACGGTATCGCCGTGGGTATCGACGACGGTGGTAAAGTGCAGCGCCGACCCGGTAAACGCGATGGCCGCTGCCAGCGCTGCCGCCCCGTCCAGCAGTGCCCCCCACTTGGGGCCCGCCAGCGCCGCCCAGCGGCGGATATGTTCCCTTGTTTTTACGGATAAGGCCATGAAAAGCCTCCTTTTTTGCCATAGAAAAGGCGCCGGCCCACAAGGACCGACGCCATAAATGCTGTGGGATAAAGCTTTTGCTGCGCAGCAGAAATCAGCGCTTGCTGAACTGGGGAGCGCGGCGGGCAGCCTTCAAGCCGTACTTCTTACGTTCCTTCATACGAGGATCGCGGGTCAGGAAGCCAGCCTTCTTCAGGGTGGAGCGCAGCTCGGGGTTGAACTGCAGCAGGGCGCGGGACAGGCCGTGGCGGATAGCGCCAGCCTGGCCGGCACAGCCACCGCCGACGACGTTGACGACAACGTCGAACTTGCCCTCGTTCTCAGTCAGAACGAGCGGGCTGTTGGCGAGCAGCTTCAGGGTCTCCAGACCAAAGTAATCGTTGATGTCGCGGCCATTGATGGTCATCTTGCCGGTGCCGTTGTAAACGCGAACGCGGGCAACGGAATGCTTACGACGGCCAGTGCCGTAGAAATAAGGTTTGGTTTCGTACATCTTCTATTGCCTCCTCACTCAAATCTCAACAGCTTCGGGCTTCTGAGCAGCATGAGCATGGTCAGCAGCCTTGTAGCAGTGCAGGCGGGTCATAGCCTTGGCGCCGATGGTGTTAGAGGGGATCATGCCCTTGACAGCGTAGGTCATGGCCTTGTCGCTGTTCTCAGCCATCAGGGTCTTGTACTGGGTCTCCTTCAGGCCGCCGATCCAGCCGGAATGAGTGCGATGGAACTTCTTCTCCAGCTTCTTGCCGGTCAGGACAGCCTCATCGCAGTTGATGATGATGACGTGGTCACCGCAGTCAACGTTGGGGGTGAAAGTGGTCTTGTTCTTGCCGCGCAGGATGACAGCAGCCTTGGCAGCAACGCGGCCGAGGGGCTTGCCGGCGGCGTCGATCACATACCACTTGCGGTCAGCCATTTCAGCGGGCTTAGCGAGAGTCGTGCTCATAGTAGGAACCTCCATTGAGAAATTAACACGTCCGTCTAATAACGGTATTTAACAGCGCCCCGCAGGACGCTTTTTCGCGCAAGTGTGATTATAGCAGAAAAGGGCAGCAGAGTCAACGGGTTTTGGAAAGAATTTTAATTTATACTGTGCTTGCTCTCGAATTCTCTCAAATGCTCTTGTTTTCTCGTGTTTTCAAACTTTCTATTTTCAGAAAATTTTACGCAGCGGCGTGATGCGCTCTTTGCCTTCCCCCGCGGGGGAAGGTGGCCCCGCAGGGCCGGATGAGGGGTGGGTGGCCGGGTGTTGCCCACAAACGGGAAATCACGAAAGCTCCGCCCTCATCAGTCCGCTTCGCGGACAGCTTCCCCCGCGGGGGAAGCCTTTTTGCGGCAGCAAAAACCGCCCCGCGGCTTTTACACCGTGGGGCGGTCCTTCCTATTTTACTGCTTGATCGCGTTGACAACGCTGTTCAGGTCGCGCTCATCCTCGCAGACGATCTTGACGGGATGGCTGTAATCCAGGCTCATCATGCCCAGGATGCTCTTGGCATCGGCAATGCTGCCCTTCATGTCATGCACGCCGACATCGTTATAACACTTGGCGGCAGCAGACACGATTCCCTTGACCTCGGTAAAATTGGAAACCTTGACTTGTTTCACCATAATAAATGACCTCCGAAATAATCCCACGCAATCAGCCGCATCTTCAGCACCGGTGTCCAGGGCGGAACCGGGCGCACGGCTTGCGGTAAGGAGGTGAGCCACCATGCTCTATCTGCTCCTTACATTGGGCATTATAGCATAATTATGTGCCGTTTCTTTGTTCACAATGCACAAATCCGATTTTTTCCATTTCCTGCACAAAAGAGAAAATCCTTCATTTTTGGCTTTTGGTCAGAATGCCCGAGTTTTGCCCGCCGCGGCCTTTCGCTTTCACATATATTATGTATTTACCAACAAATATTTTCGTTTTCTGAATGTTTTTGTCGTGTTTTGGTGTAAATGTACGACTTATCTCGTTAAAGTCTTAACACCATCTTTTTTTATATGCAACATTTATATATGTTCGTGCCGGTTTTGTATTAGTTTTGCTGGGGCACGCCCTTCATCGTCAGGGCGATGCGCTTCTTGGCGGTGTCCACATTCAGCACCTTGACCCGCACAATGTCGCCGACCTTGAGCACCTCGCGCGGGTGCTTGATAAATTTATCGCTGATCTGTGAAACGTGGACCAGGCCGTCCTGATGCACACCCAGATCGACGAACGCGCCGAAGTCGATGACGTTGCGCACGGTGCCGGTCAGCTCCATGCCGGGCTTCAGATCGTCCAGACCCATGACGTCACTGCGCAGCAGCGGCTTGGGCAGGCTGTCGCGGACGTCGCGTCCCGGCTTGCACAGCTCGGCCACAATATCGTTCAGCGTCGGCTCGCCCACGCCCAGCGCCTCACAGAGGGTACCGGCCCCCTTGGTCCTGACGACGCCGGGCAGACCCGCCAGCTTGTCTGTGCCGATCTCGGCAGCCGTGTAGCCGCAGGCGTCCAGCAGGGCCTTGGCGGCGGCGTAGCTTTCGGGATGGACGGCGGTGGCGTCCAGGCGGTTCTTCGCCTCGGGCAGCCGCAGGAAGCCCGCGCACTGCTCATACGCCTTGGGGCCGAGGCCCTTGACCTTTTTCAGCTGGGCACGGGAGGTGAACGCGCCCTCCTCCTCGCGCCAGGCGACGATATTTTTGGCGGTGGCTGCGCTGACGCCCGCCACACGGCGCAGCAGCGGCGCGGAGGCAGTGTTCAGATCGACGCCGACGCTGTTCACACAGTCCTCGACCACGCCGTCCAGCGTCTCATTCAGGCGCTTCTGGGGCATGTCGTGCTGGTACTGGCCGACGCCGACGGCCTTGGGGTCGATCTTGACCAGCTCGGCCAGCGGGTCCTGCAAGCGGCGTGCGATGGACACGGCGCTGCGCAGGTTGACGTCAAACTGGGGGAACTCCTCGGCGGCCAGCTTGCTGGCGGAGTAGACCGACGCGCCGGCCTCGCTGACGACCATATACTGCAAATGCAGGTTCTTTTCGTCGGCCAGCTCGCGGATGACCTCGGCGGCAAATTCCTCCGTCTCGTGGCCCGCCGTGCCGTTGCCGATGGCCATGATCTCGACGCCGTTCTTCAAAACCATCGCCTTGATGGTCTTTTTTGCCTGGTCCACGCGCTTGAACTCCGGCACGGGATAGACGACGTTCGTGTCCAGCACCTTGCCGGTGGGGTCAACGACAGCGACCTTGCAGCCCATGCGGTAGCCGGGGTCCAGGCCCATGACCGTTTTGCCGCGGATGGGCGGCTGCAAAAGCAGCTGGCGCAGATTATCGCCAAAGACCTTAATTGCGCCCTCGGCGGCGGCATCGGACAGCTCGCCGCGCAGCTCGTTTTCAAGGCTGGGATGAATGAGGCGGCTGTAGGCGTCGCGGGCGGCGGCATCCACAAGCTCGGCGCTTTTGCCGCCGGTCTTTTTGCGGGCGAACATCCAGCTGACGATGCCCGCGGCACGCTCGGCGTCGACCTGAATCGTGACCTTCAAAAAGCCCTCGCGCTCGCCGCGGTCCAGTGCCAGCACGCGGTGGCCGGGGATCTTGTTCAGCGGCTCGGCGTAGTCGTAGTACTGGGCGTAGACGCTGTCCTCGTCCTTGGCCTTGGCGCTGGCGACACGGCCAAACGCGCGGTAGTAGCGGCGCAGCTCGGCGCGGCAGGCGGCATCATCGGAGACCGCCTCGGCAATAATATCCTGTGCCCCGGCCAGCGCCGCGGCGGCATCGGGGACCTCGTCGTTGAGGTAGTCCGCGGCGGCCCTCTCGGGGTCAAATGCGGCGTCCTGGCGGAAGATGGCCGTGGCCAGCGGCTGCAAACCGCGCGCCTTGGCGATGCTGGCGCGGGTCTTGCGCTTGGGCTTATACGGGCGGTAGATGTCCTCGACCTCGGCGAGGGTTTTCGCCTTGGACAGTGCGGCGGTCAGCTCGGGCGTCATCGCGCCCTGCTCGGTGATGGAGGACGTGACCTCATCCTTGCGCTTATCGAGGCCGCGGAGGTATTCCAGACGATCCCCGAGGTCACGCAGGAAGCTTGCCCTCTTTGAAAAGGTTGTAGATTGATGAAAGCACATGTGGATAAACATTTGAGCATCCTGCGATTCCTCCGACTCCTCCTTCTTTTAATGCAGGAAGAATGAGCGAATCATTTCCTGATAATACATAGAACTTCTTGTCAAGTTCACGTGTCTCTGTGATATATCCCTTTAAGTTATCCCAGTCACCGCTTGAATCCTTTGCACCGATGATAAGGTCAACATCCTTTGCAAGCTTCTTTACTGTCTCAGGAAGCAGCTTGTTTCCTGTACGGGCAGGAATATTGTAAAGAACGATTGGAGTATCTACATGCTTGGCAACCTCTACATAGTGATCGTATAACTCCTTCTGTGATGCAACCGCAAAGCTTGGAGTGATTATTGAAAGGACGTCAGCTCCGAGCTTTTCTGCCTCCTTGCTCATTCTGATAGTATCCTGTGTTGAAATGCAGCCTGAGCCGGCATATACAGGTACTCTTCCTTTTACCTGATCAATTGCAGCTTCAAGGACTTCGCATTTTTCTTTTTCATTTAAGATATATCCCTCACCGTTTGTTCCAAATGGGAAAATTCCGTGCACACCGCCATCGATAAGTCTGTCAATCTGTGTTCTGAGCTCGTCAGCGTTGATGCTCTCGTCTGCGTTCATTGGTGTTAAAATTGGTGTAATAATTCCTTTTAATTCTGTCTGTTTCATGTTTTTCTTCTCCTTTTAAACTTGTTTATTTTTTTATTTTTGATTTAATATTTTGTCTGCAATCTTTACCAGTACATCTTTGGTTCCGAACCCACCTGATTTGGATATTATCTGCTGCACAAATCCGTGATTTTTCAGATTGGAAACAACCACACCCTGTTCTATCTCACATACCGGTGTAATCTGGGTACAGCCTATCAGCTTCATATACCCCATCAAAGTGTCGCCGCCTGTCATAAGTATTGTCGTATCCTGCTTATTTGCTGCCAGATAGTCGGCTATGTGTCCATGTGCCGTTGGAATCAGGGCTCTTACATCATTCATAGTCAGCTTATTTGCTTCCATAAAGCCCTTTTTGTCTTCTTCCCGGTCTATGGAATCAATGATGAGACAT
>ERZ772886.210-NODE-210-length-56541-cov-18.591934_pt1 | contig 56541 bp, 40 predicted proteins | sample MGYA00512128_ERZ772886 | MGnify/ENA primary metagenome ERZ772886 (study PRJEB29015, sample SAMEA2737698) | human gut metagenome | biome: human gut; feature: human-associated habitat; material: faeces | place: China | collected 2012 ... | reverse complement strand
GCGGTATGTTTCGTCAATGTCAAAAACGTACACATAGCCCTTGGCATCTTTACCCTCACGATTACATCTGCCCCCTGCCTGCAAAATGCTGTCTAAACCTGAAAGCTGGCGGAAAACTGTGTTAAAGTCAAGGTCAACGCCTGCTTCTACAAGTGAAGTTGAAACTACTGTGATATGCTCGCCATTTTCAAGCTTATTTCTTACTACTTCTATGACACGGCTTCTGTGGGCTGGGGTCATATTGGCGGAAAGGTGATATTTTTCACCTTGAACAAGGCTATAAAGCTCTGCCGCTGTTTTCTTGGTATTCACAACGATCAGGGCATTTTTACACCGAGAGGCATTTTCTGCAATGGTTTCAAGAGCGGTTTTGCCCATGTCTTTATATTCGCATTTCTTGAAATACTTAAAATTGGTTCGGTCGGTAACAAGCTTATTATAGTTCACATCAGGCAGGAACTTATCAAAAAGCTTAGAATAATCGGGCATTGTGGCGGAGAGAAAAAGGGCTTCGCTGTTAAGATACTTTGTTATATAGCCCACAGCTTTAAGGCAGGGGCGAAGAAGTTCTGTTGGAATAAGGTGTATTTCATCAAAAACTATCACGCTGTCACGGAGATTGTGGAGCTTTCGCAGTGCTGAGCCTTTATAATGGTATATGGATTGGAAAAATTGCACGCTTGTGGTGATTATAAGTGGTGCGTCCCAATTTTCGCAGGTCCTTTTGAGCTTCTCTGCGGTTTTCTTTTCTTCCTCTGTGTTGCCGTCATAGGAATAGTTTGAATGGTGCTGTAGGACAGGGAGAACGTCGCCGAACATTTTTTCAAACTTATTAGCGGTCTGTTCTATTATACTTGTGTAAGGTATGACGTATATGATTCTCTTCTTTCCGCTTTCTAAAGCTAGTTTCAAACTACATAAGGTTTTTCCGCTACCTGTTGGCATATCAAGAATTGAAATATGACTTTTATTGACCGAATTATCAAAAGCTTGTTGCTGAATACGGCTTCTTGCTAGCCTTAATGGAGTATTTGACGGCATATTGCTTAATTCTCTGTTCAGTTTATCAAGTGCCTTTTCAAAATCACCGCTCATGCCACGTTCAACATTTTTATTGCAAAATCTTTCGGTATCGAGAAAGTCTGCGTCTGTCAGGCAAGAGAACACGTACTTGGTGAAAAAGGCGTAACGTTCTATAAGCTCGGTGGGGTCTTTTGCAGAACGCAGTTCATTGTACGGCGGTGTTATTTCTTCCTGAGTCAGTGTGGCAAAGTCTATCTCAGTGGTGTATGCACTGTAGTCATTATCGCCTGTGTATTCATTTTCTCTTTTTAAAGTGCCGCTAAGAGTCGGGCTGTCGGAGTTGTCCGCGACTGTGCCGCCGTCCATAAGTCCTGTGTGGTGTCCTGCGATGCAATACTCCATAAGGGGTGCGAAACAATCGTTTTTATCTGCAAGATTTTTATACTCTATCGCTCCGCAGGCGGCGTGGCTGAATTTTACTTTGTCATTATCAAGCCGTTTCTGAAAGTTAAGAGCATACTTACCTATATCGTGATACAGGCTCGCTTTTTTCGCAATGGGTTTCAAAAGATCTACTGAAAATTTTTCTGCTTTTTCACTTACTCCTGTGAGATGGGCTTTTACAGTTTGCCTTTCGCCGTCCTCACGGGTGTGTGCGTAATATTCCATGGTCATTCCTCCCTTTTTAGATATACAAATTTATCTATGTTTTTATTATATCATACAATTTAATACTTGTGGGGAAAATTTTTGTACACATAAACAAATATTTGTACAAATTGTTATATTTTTATTATAATACATTATAATATATAGGTCAACATAAAGCATTCGACATTTTGAAAATTTGGCTTGATTATTATTTAAAAATGTGTTAAAATTAAACTATAAGTAAATTTGTATTTTTTTAAAATGTTATGAGAGGAATTTATATGAAGTACAGACTTTTATACAATAAGATCACAGTAGTGGCTCTTTCGGCGTTGTTGTCACTGAGTGCTGTATCATGCGGCAGGCTTGACACAAGCAAGCTTGACGGAAACGCTTTGACAGTGATTGAAGCCGAGAGCAAGGCGGAAGTCAAAAAAACTGAGGACAGCTCCAGTAAAAAAGAGGTCGAGGTGAATGAAGAAGAAAAGGAACAGCCAAGCTACACCTGCTCGCTAGTTTGCGTGGGCGACAACCTTATACACGACAACATTTATAATGAGGCGCTAAAGCTTGGCGGTGGTGAAAAATATGATTTCACGCAGGCTTATGAACACGTTACAAAGTACATAGAAGGCACTGATGTGGCTATAATCAATCAGGAAACGCTAGTTACAGACAGCGTTGAACCACAAAGCTATCCTATGTTCGCATCGCCGACGGCTGTGGGTGACAAGATAGTTGACATGGGCTTCAATGTGGTTTCTATGTCAAACAATCATGTTCTCGATCAGGGTGAAGAGGGGCTTATAAGCTCTCTTGATTACTGGGACACAAAGGGAATTGTGCATTACGGTGCTTATCGTTCGCAGGAGGACGCTGACACTATCAAGACCATGGAAGTCAACGGAATAAAGTTCGCTTTTCTGGGATACATGGAGCACACCAACGGCAATTATCTCAGCGGTGATGGTGCTCAGGTTATATATCTTGATGAAGAGGACAAGATAAAGGCTCAGATAGAAGAGGCTGACAAAATGGCGGACGTTGTTGTGGTTTCATGTCATTACGGCACAGAGATACAAAACGAGCTTAACGAACAGCAGACAGAGATAACGCCTAAGTTTGTGGAGTGGGGTGCTGACCTGATAATAGGCACGCAGGCGCACACTATCAGCACTTGCGGATATCTTGACAAGCCTGAGGGCGGACAGGCGTTCGTTTACTACGGTTTGGGCAACTTTATTTCGACTATGTATGACACAAAATCGCTTGTGGGACTTATTGGCAAGCTCAATGTTGTTAAAGACCCTGACACCAATGAGGTGACATTCGAGAACGTTAAGGCGATACCGATAATATCGCACTTTGAGGGTGATTCATACTATGGCGATTGGTACAACTGCACTGTTTATCCTTATGCAGAATACACTGACGAGCTGTTTGCAAAAAATTATGTTGAGGGCTTCACTCGTGAGAGCGTGAAGCAATGCTTGTCTTACATACCTGATGAGTTTCTTAGTATTGAGTAGTCGGGGCAATATGTAGGGACGGCGCCCTCGACGTCCCGTTTGCAAAGTTGATTAAGAATATGATGTTTCTGCGGACGACTTTTATGCCGTCCGCTTTTTTTGGGTATTGTGTAAAGGTTTACATATATCTTAATAAATTTATATAATGCAAATATCAATTCATGAAATGTTTACATTAAAATATGCTCAATCCATTAAAATACTTGCACAAATCACTTTTTTACTATTGCAATTTAGGCAAATATGCTATAAAATATACATATAGAGGGAGGAACGGACTTCCCGATAAAATTTTCATTTTTTTATATTCTGAAAACTATTTTGAATTTACAGGAGGGTTTATTACATGAAATTTGCTGACGGTTTCTGGCTCAACCAGAGAGGCTACGAAGTAAACTATGCAAATCAGGCTTTCGAGATCGAAGAGATCGAAAACGGATTCCTTGTTGTGGCAACACCTTTCGTTGTATACAACAGAGCTATGATGCTCGGAAGTGCAAACCTTGAGATCGCTTACACTTCAACTCAGGAGAACTGCGTAAAGGTAAGCATCACACATCACAAGGGTCATGTTGACAATGGTCCGCACTTTGTTCTCGAGGACAAGGGCTTCAAGCCACAGGTAACTGTTACAGACAAGGAAGCCATACTTGTTACAGGCGACACAAAGCTCGTTGTTTCTAAGGAAAACTGGAGCTTCACATACTATTATAAGGATAAGAAACTCACAAGTGGTGGCTGGAGATCGACGGGCGTTATTTTCGAGAGTGCTTACAAGCAGCAGGCAAGACTTCAGACACAGCTCGACGACACATTCTGGAGCTACCCTGCCGATCCTACAAGAACATACATCAGAGAGCAGTTTGACACTTCTGTTGGCGAATATTTCTACGGCTTCGGCGAGAAATTCACAACATTCACAAAGAACGGTCAGAACGTTGAGATATGGAACGCTGACGGAGGCACTTGCTCAGATCAGTCTTACAAGTCTATCCCATTCTATCTTTCTTCAAAGGGCTACGGCGTATTTGTAAACAGCACTGACAAGGTTTCATATGAGGTTTGCTCTGACACTGTTTCTAAGGTTTCCATGACAGTTCCAGGTGAGAGCCTTGAATACTATGTATTCGGCGGTGCTAACCTCACTGACGTACTTAAGGGCTACACTGACCTTACAGGCAAGCCTTCACTGCCGCCTGCATTCTCATTTGGTCTGTGGCTCACAACTTCATTTACAACAACATATGATGAGGAGACTATCACATCATTTATCGATGGCATGGCTGAGAGAGATATTCCTCTTCAGGTATTCCACTTTGACTGCTTCTGGATGAAGGGCTTTGAGTGGTGTAACTTTGAGTGGGACAAGTCACAGTTCCCTGACCCACCTGCAATGCTCAAGAGACTTCACGAAAACAAGGGTCTGAAAACTTGCGTATGGATCAACCCATATGTTGGTCAGCGTTCAAAGCTCTTTGACGAGGGTATGAAGAACGGCTACTTCATCAAGAAAACTGACGGCTCTGTATTCCAGTGTGATGAGTGGCAGCCTGGTATGGCTATTGTTGACTTCACTAATCCTGAGGCTTGCAAGTGGTATGCAGGATATCTTAGAAAGCTCTGCGAAATGGGTGTTGACACATTCAAGACAGACTTTGGTGAGAGAATACCTACAAGAGATGTTGTTTACTATGACGGCTCCGACCCTATCAAGATGCACAACTTCTACACATATCTTTATAATGAGTGTGTATTCAATGTACTGAAAGAATATTTTGGAGAGAACAAGGCTTGCTTGTTTGCTCGTTCTGCTACAGCAGGTGGTCAGAAGTTCCCTGTTCACTGGGGCGGAGATTGCTCAGGAAACTACAACTCAATGGCTGAGGTTGTAAGAGGCTGTCTGTCACTTTGTATCTCAGGCTTCGGCTACACTTCACATGACATGGCAGGCTTTGAAGCTACTGCTACACCTGACATTTACAAGAGATGGGCTGCGTTCGGTATGTTCTCATCACATTCAAGACTGCATGGTAACCAGTCATACAGAGTGCCATGGCTCTTCGATGAGGAATCCTGCGACGTTCTGCGCTTCTTCACAAAGCTCAAGGGCAAGCTCATGCCTTATCTGTGGGCTCAGGCTATCAAGACACACGAGGTCGGCGTACCTGTAATGAGAGCAATGGTCATCGACTTTGCCGACGACCCAACTTGCCCGACGCTTGACAGACAGTATATGTTCGGCGACAACATTCTTGTTGCTCCTATCCTTAATGATGAGGGTATCGCTGAATACTATGTTCCGGAGGGCAAGTGGACAGATATTATCAACGGCAAGGTACTTGAGGGCGGCAAGTGGTACAAGCACAAATGCTCATACTTTGAGATACCTGCTCTTGCTAAGCCAAACAGCATTATTGCATACGGTAATTTTGAAAGACAGATCGAGTATGATTATCTTGAGGGTACAACATTCACTATCTACGAGCTTGAAGACGGCAAGAGTGCAGTTTGCCCTATTTATGACACTGAGGCAAACAAGGTATTCGAGCTGACAGCTACAAGACACGGCAACAAGATCGAGTGCGAATACACTGACACAAAGGCAAGCTTCAAGATCGCTGTGGCTAACACAGACAAGACTGTTGAAATTGCTCCTAACTTCAGCGGCAAGGTAATTATTGAACTTTGATTGCTAAATAAAACTATCGCTCCGAGAGATCGGGGCGATTTTTTTGCGTTCACACATAAAATCGGGGCAAATGAGGGTAAAAATTCTGTATATTTGCTCTTGAAGAAAATATGAGATCGGGGTATAATATAGATAGTACGATTTGAGGAGTAATTTTATGAAGTCAAGAATAAGAAGTGTTATACCGAAAAAGATAATCGGCATAAATATCAGTTCGCAAAAGCGTGATATCATTGAAGATATTGCTAAAAGCGAAAATGCGGAGGCTGTTTTCTTTGACAATGAGATAATGGGACAGCAGGTTGGATATCTTTGCGGTTTCAAGGGCTTTGTCAGGTCTGAAAAAGAGGGCGAGGACACCACGGACGAGTGCCTTATTTTTTCGGGCATTGACGGCAGGAGCCTTGACCCTATACTGAAAAAGCTTAGGGAAAAAGAAGCTACGGTGAAGTTAAAAGCAATGGTCACAATGCATAATCAAAAGTGGAAGGTGGGCGAGCTTATAAAAGAGCTGAGGCGTGAACACATTTACATGAACGGAGGTGACAGAGATGAAAAGTAAATACAAGGCTATTATTTACATTATTCTGTCGGCTTTTTCGTTTGCATTCATGTTTGCATTTGTACGGCTTTCGGGAGACTTACCAACGGTTCAAAAGACCTTTTTCAGAAATTTTGTGGCGTTATTTTTCGCTATCGGAGTGCTAAAGAAAAATCACATACGCTTTCACATTGAGGGCAAAAAGAACAATGCGGTCATTTTTGTGAGGGCGCTTGCTGGCACGCTAGGAATGCTTGGAAACTTTTATGCCATAGATCATCTTGTGCTGTCTGACGCTTCCATGCTAAACAAAATGTCACCGTTTTTCGTTATCATTTTCTCTTTTATTTTTCTTAAAGAGCGGCTGACTTTCTTTCAGGGCTTCACTGTAATTTGTGCATTTATAGGAAGCTTGTTTATCATCAAGCCGAGTTTTCAGAATGTGGACTTCTTCCCTGCCCTTATCGGTTTTCTAGGGGGAATGGGAGCAGGACTTGCTTACGCTTGTGTAAGATACTTAGGACAGCATGGAGTAAATGGTGCGGTGATAGTTGCATACTTCTCGGGATTTTCCTGCTTGTTCACCCTGCCATTTCTAATATTAGATTTCCACCCTATGACGATTTTCCAAATTCTTTGTTTATTGGGAGCTGGCGCAGGTGCGGCAGGCGGACAGTTCGCTATAACTGCGGCTTACACTCACGCTCCTGCAAGGGAGATATCAGTTTATGATTACTCGCAGTTGATTTTTACCACGATTTTGGGATATTTTCTATTTGGCGACATTCCTGACGGCTGGAGCTTTCTTGGATATTTTATCATAATTGCCATGGCTGTGCTTGTTTTTCTTTACAACAACGTATGGCACAATGACAGCGAGGTCAAGGGCTGACAAAATGGTAAACAAAAAGAGCGTTTTTACTTTCTCGGTAAAAACGCTCTTTATTATTAATATTGTAATTTAAGCTCCGCCTGCGATAAATCTCTTGAGATCCTGTGGGTTTACGCACTTTTCAAGCGCAACGTCCATGGAGATCGTTCTCGAACGAACGAGCTTTGCAAGCTCCTGATCCATGGTCTGCATTCCTGTTGCTTTACCTGTCTGCATAGCTGAACCGATAAGATGCACCTTATCGTCACGGATCATAGCTTTGATAGAGTCTGTTGCATTAAGAATCTCACAGCAAGCTACACGGCTTGTGCCGTCGAATGTACGGCAAAGTGTCTGAGTACAGATACCTACAAGAACGGAAGCAAGCTGAGTTCTGATCTGATGCTGCTGGTGAGCAGGGAAAACGTCGATGATACGGTCGATAGTTGACGGTGCGGACGTTGTATGAAGTGTACTCATAACAAGGTGTCCTGTTTCAGCGGCGGTAACAGCAGCTTCGATAGTCTCGAAGTCACGCATTTCTCCTACGAGGATAATGTCCGGGTCCTCACGGAGAGCAGCACGGAGAGCAAGTGAGAAGCTCGGTACGTCAGGTCCGATCTCTCTCTGGTTTACCATACATCTCTTATGAGCGTGCATATACTCGATAGGATCCTCAATAGTGATGATATGAGCAGATTTATGGATATTTACATGGTCGATCATTGCGGCAAGAGTTGTTGACTTACCTGAACCGGTAGGGCCTGTTACAAGCACAAGTCCACGAGGTCTCATTGAGAACTCTGCAAGGATAGGTGGCAGGTCAAGGTCGGTAAGTGTCGGGATATCGTTTCTCAAAAGACGGAGAGCGATGGCCGTGTTTCCTCTCTGACGATACACGTTTACACGGTGACGGAAACCTCTTGAAGATACATATGTAAAGTCGGTATCAATATGGTCTTTGATAGACTGACGCTGCTTATCTGTACACATATCCTCGCATATTTTGAGAATTTCGATCTCAGTCATATCAGGATATGAGGAAAGCTTTCTCAAGTTACCGCCCTGTCTAACTATCGGCGGTATACCTACGGTGAAGTGCAGGTCAGAACAACCAAGGGCTCTTGCTTCATCAAGAATTTTGTTAATGTCGATTGCCATTAGAATTTACCTCCATATATTTCTTTTTTTATACAGCATATGTTACACGGATAAGTTCGTCCATTGAGGTCTTGCCTTGCTGAACAAGCTCTGAAACGTTGTCACGAAGCAGGTGACAGCCCTCTTTCTTTGCAAGCTCCTGAATTTCGTCAGCTTTTGCTCCCCTTGTGATAAGAGCCTGCATAGACGGTGTTGCGAGAAGGATCTCATGGATAGCGGTTCTTCCCTTATATCCCGTGTTATTGCACTTTGGACAGCCACATGGGTCGTACACCTGCACTGAATGGTCAAGACCCATAAGCTCGTTTTCTTCCTCAGTTGACATTCTAGGCTTTTTGCACTCAGGGCAAAGCACCTTTGTAAGACGCTGAGCAACGATACCGATAAGTGAGGTTGCGACCATGTATGCCTCAACGCCCATATCCACAAGTCTTGTTACGGTAGAAGCGGCGTCATTGGTATGAAGTGTTGACAGAACAAGGTGTCCTGTAATAGCGGCACGGATAGCGATCTCAGCAGTTTCAGTATCACGCATTTCTCCGACCATTATGATGTCAGGGTCCTGACGGAGAATAGAACGAAGGGCTGCACCGAATGTCATACCAGCTTTTTCGTTGATCTGGCACTGGTTTACGCCGTCGATCTTTTTCTCGACTGGGTCTTCGACAGTAATAACATTGTTATTAGGCTTCGAGATCTCGCCAAGCGCGGCATAAAGTGTGGTAGATTTACCTGAACCTGTAGGGCCTGTTACAAGGACAACACCCTGTGGCACTTTAAGGCAAGACTCAAATCTCTTATAGTTATACTCGGTCATACCGAGGTCGGTAATTTTTCTAAGTGACATATCGCCTGTTGCGAGGATACGGAGAACGACTTTTTCGCCGTATACCATTGGAAGGTTAGATACACGGAGGTCAAGAGTCGTGCCGTCAACGACCTGTGACATACGGCCGTCCTGCGGGATACGCTTTTCGGCGATATTCATGCCGCTCAAGATCTTGAAACGGGTAACAAGCGAAGTATGAAGTGCGGCGGAAAGAGTCATAAGCTCAATAAGGTCGCCGTTTACACGGATACGGATAACGGTCTTGTCCTTAAACGGCTCGATATGTATATCCGTTGCGTCCTGACGCTGGGCGTTCTCGACGATAGCAGTAGCAAGTTTAACGATAGGAGCGTTCTCAATTCTCTCCTCGGAGATATCCTTGAGTTCTTCAAGGTTAAGCTCTTCCTCTTTTTGCTTTGTAGCTTCGTCAACAACGGAGTTAACCTGACCTTCTGAGTACATCTTACCGATTGCACGGTTGATAGATGACTTTGTGGCAAGGACAGGTGTTATGCTGCAGCCTGTGATAACACGGAGATCCTCGAAAATATAGAAGTTGATAGGGTCATTAGTTGCAACGGTCATACGCTTGCCTATTTTGCTGACTGCGATGACGTTATACTTTCTTGCAGTTGCCTCAGGTATCTTCTTGACGATATCAGGCATAAGCTCAGTATTATCAAGGTCGATATAAGACACATTCAGTCGCTCGGCAAGGACCTGACAGAACTGAACATCGGTAACGAGCTTCATGTCAATAATGACATCACCAAAAAGTCTTCCCTTTTGCTCCTTCTGTTTGGCAAGGACTTCCTGAAGCTGTTCTTCAGTTATAAGACCTTTCTGTACCAGATACTGACCGATAGGGCCGTTTCTCATATATATTACTCCAATCCTCCGCATTGATTTAGGGATCCGACGCTGCGGAAACGTCTGCTGCGGTGCAAAAACCGCAAAAAAATCATATTATCTATTGTAATCTTCATGAAAGTATGATAAAATTAATGTACTAAGGCAATACTGCACAAGGATTGTGCGTAAGATGCGTAGTCAGATTTTTCGTTAGCTTGTATAGAAACGACGCAGGAATACTATCGTATTTCAAGGAGTATCTGTGCAAGATAACGGAAAATCTGCAAGCAGATTGCGTGCAAAGCCGCTAGGCGTGCCTTGTGCGGTATTGCCTTAACTAATGAATCCAAAGGAGGATCACTGTGGATAATTTAACCTTATCATACATAATCATTTATGTATTTGTGTTCATTTTCGGAGCGTGCATAGGCAGTTTTCTTAACGTCTGCATATACCGATTGCCGAAAAATGAAAGTCTTATCAAGCGAAATTCTCACTGTATGACCTGCGGTGAGCCGATCAAACGGCGTGACCTGATACCGATAGTAAGCTGGTGCATACTTCGTGGAAAGTGCCGAAACTGCGGTGCAAAGATATCGGCAAGATACACTATAGTTGAAACGCTGAACGCACTGCTCTACTTATGGGTATTCTACCATTTTAATGGAATTTTCAATCCGCTTCGTGCAGCACTTGTCTGTCTATTATTCTCTGCTCTTATCGTTGTATTCTTCATGGACTGGGACACTCAGCTTATCAACACATATGTTGTGATATTCATAGGTTTGCTTGGTATTGCGGAATACATCTTCTGCAAAGACCAGACGGGACTTACGCTTAAGTCACACTTGATCGGATTTTTCATTGTGAGCGTGCCTTTGCTTATTATTTGTCTTATCACACATGAGAAAGCAATGGGCATGGGAGATGTATATCTCATGGCAGCCGCAGGGTTGTTTCTCGGAATGCAGGGTGCTTTGGTAGCGCTTCTTATCGGACTGATAACAGGTTCGATCGGCGGACTTATCCAGAAGCACCGCAGTGGTGATTCAGTATTTGCATTTGGTCCATATCTCTCCATAGGAATTGCTGTTGCAGCCTTGTACTCAGAGCAGATCGGTTCATGGTACATGGACTTTACTGGTCTTAACGAGATGATGAACGAAGCAATGCTGATAATAAGATAATTGCACAAATTCCGCAGTTTGATACTGCGGAATTTTTTTGCTCAAAAAATCCTCTTAATAGAAGTTTTCTGTTAAGGGGATTTTTTCAGCAATCAGACCCGTGGAGGGGTCTGATTGAGAAAAGAAATTACTGTACCTTAGATATTGTAATATCAGATGGGTTCAGTGAATACTTTGAAAGATCCTCAGTATACTTTGGATCGTTGTACTTCTTAAAATACAACGTAACTGTGACGGTTCCACCCGCTGGAATAAATACACAGTTTGGTGGGTTATTCAAATCATTGTTCGTTGTAAATTCGCAAACCTTATCATTTGGAATTTTCAATCTCCAATCCGCCTGCATCTGATCAAATGCAAAACCAACATTAGCACTTAAAGACCAGATCTTTACAACATCAGAACCATTATTCTGTATTGTTATATCATAGTCTATCTCACCATCATTGATTTTTCTTGCGATACTGCTGATAACGTACAAATCATTTGTCGGTTTTGAAATGAAGGTTGCCTCAAAAACAGTATCTGATGTTATAACCTTAGTAGATATATCATCATTTGTTCCTTCTACGACCCAACCGCCAAATATCTTATCAGCGTCCGACGAAACAGGGGTAGCACCTGGATAACTTGCATACTGTCCATCAGAAACATAAATAGTTGAGGTATTTATTAAAGAACCGTTTAATTTAAACTCAACCTTATGCTTGTTCTGTACAACCGGAACAAAAACTGTTGAATTATCAGTTATGGTTATATCAGTAAGACCTTTTGACGTATCAGATTTGTATACCCACTTAACAAAATCTTGTTTTATAGTATCCATGTCACTTGGAATTCCAGGGTCATTTGCAAAGTCGCCATCATAGACACTTGTTGTTTTAAATGTAGAACCGTCGATATTCTCAAACGTTACTGTAAACTGGGCTTTCGGTGCAACAGGCGGATAAACACAGGAGAATACCATATCCTTGTTTATCGTTACGCCTGTTGTAAAATCAGCAACGTTATTCTTGCTGTCTACCCAATAAGGAGTGCCATAACCTGTTCTTGATGACATAGAAGGTGGAGTTTGATAAACTGTACCCGCCTTAACAGACTTAGTATCTATCTGTTTACCACGAAGCGTTGGTTCAGGGTCGCTTGCAGAGTAGATAAACTTTACACTGTATGTTTTTGAACTTGAAACTGTTGTCTTATCGTAGAAAATATAAGTATATGTGTTTGAAGCGTCAAGGCTGTAATACTTTTCCTGCTGAGCTGTGCAACCTGCAGGAGCAGTAGTTGCCTGAGGATATGTGACATAATCAGGAGCTACAGAGAAATCTTTATAGTCATTAACATTGTATGAATCGCCTTCATCTATGTTAATATTTGTGAGATTTACTGCTGCGTCCTTTTTATACTTTGTTTTCGTAAAAGTATAGCTTCCGTTCTCATATGTTGGCTGATAGGCTGTAAGAGAAACGTCGAGAGTATACATTTCCTCAATTTTGCTGATACTTGCACCGATATCAAACTTATAATTGTCGTAAAAATCAACGCCTCTGGCAACAGCAGAATTATTAAAGTTTAAGCCCTCTGTATTTACCTTACCTACATTGAGGATACAGCCTTTTGCACCCATTCTCTTTGCGGCTGTATCCGTGTCGCTGCCTGAATAGTTTTTCAGACTATAGCCACGAAGATTATTATTGTCAATAACGATACAGTTTGAATAGGTCACACCGCTTGCACCGATAGTACCAGAGTTTGAAACATCAGGCACACCTACATAATCTTTAAGCACAAGGACATTGGTCGAATATCTAAGCTCATCATCAAGATAGTCTATAAGACCTGAACCTATGATATTACTTTCCATTGTTGCATCAGCGTCATGATAAACGTTATTTGCAGGTTTGATCATATTAAGGATAGCTCCGAGGATCACGCCGAAAATCGTTACCACAACGATAAGCTCAACAAGGGTAAAACCCTTGCGGTTTTTATTCATTTTCAAGATCCTCCCTCCTTATGGTGTTGATTTTGCAGCGTCATAGTCGGCCTGGTTTTTGTAATCAGAACCACCCATATAATGGATAACTACATAACCTGTAGCTTTACCTGACGCATCTTTTTCAAGATAATGGTCAAAGGTCGCATCTGTGATCTTAAATGCAGCTGCATCGGCTGTTGGAGTGCTGCTGTAAAGATCAGATGACTGTGAGAAGCCGAAATAATCGCTTCCTGTTACGCCTGAAAGCACAACGCCAAACTGCTGATTTCCACCGTCACCGATAGGGATAAGAAGTGAATTTCCTGATGAGTTATTATTTACATCAAAGAACTTTCCGCCTGTAAGCTCAGGTGTAAGTGCATAGAAATTCATATCTGCCCCTGAATTGTTATAAAACTTTACCCAGTAAACGCTCTTTTCAGGATTAGGCGTAATGTTTATGTCCTTACCCTGAAGAAATTTGAGCTGATAGCCTGCGTCTTCATCAATATTATTAAGCTTTGCTTTAAAGCCATAGGCTGTAGTATTGAACTTTATGCCGCTTCCAAAGTCTGCCTCAAGGGCAAACTCATTTGTAGTTTTGCCGCTTGAAGAGAACTTGTTTACCTTCAACTCGTTCATATTGACGGTCTTGTTATCATTATACTGCTCGGCATTTACTGCCTGAGTATACATTTCATTGTTGCGGTAGTAGTTTTCAAGATTCTGTCTTTTTGCCGCTACAGCAACTGTAACAAGCATAGCTGACATACCTGACAAAAGTGCCATTGCTATGATGACCTCTACAAGAGTCATACCCTTTTTATTTTTGCTGTTCTTTTTCATGAGTATACTCCTTTCAATTAGTAGTGATCATATCTGTCAAGAGTATATCCGAATGCTGAATCGTCCTTGCCGCCCTTCGCATTCTGCATTACAGAAGTAGTTGAAGGCTTAGTGTATACATAGAACGCTGTATTGGCGTTACCAAAGCTGTTTGCGATAACTACACCGACTGCACAGCACTGAACGGTCATTATTCCGCCAGCTGAGTCTGTAACATTAAGTCCACTAAGACCACTTGTTGCTATATTAACCATTGCTTCCGGTGAGTAGAATGAACCCTGGAAGAAGCTGTTGTTTGTGGCGTTTAGCGTTGTGTTCTCAGCAAATAAGAAAATGATACTGCTGTTTGATGGTCTGTAAGAGCCTGCAACGTCCACTGATGTTGGATTAAGGACGAAGCTGCTCTGTGGAGCACCAGGATTACCCTTAGTATTATTAAGTGTACCAGCGTCATACATACGAACATAAGTGTCATAATCAAATATTTTCAAGCCACTAAAGTTATAGTTACATGCGCTTGAACCCGAATGCTTGGACTTGCCTGTTACTGAGTCGATACCATTAAGTGTAATAGCACTGCCTGAGTCTGAAACAAAATAGCAGTTGTATTTTCTGTCACCTGTAGTTGTATCAATTATAGTTGAACGATTTCTGACAACTATAGTTGGAGACCAGCTTGAATCAAGACTAAGACCATTTTGAAGTCTTATAACAATATCGCCTGAAGAATCAGAAACATCAACGAGGATCCTTGAACCATTGCCATAATCACTGAACGAAAGATCAGATGCCCATGTACAGCTTGATGTTATTCTCAATTTGTAGCGGCTTTTAACCAGAGTCTTAGCTCCTGTTCCTGTAAGGTCTATTAGCTCAGTAAGCGTGTAGTCAACATTATTCCAATAGCTTGGATCACTTGCAAAGGTATTGAAAGTTTTAGTGTTTGAGCCATCATAGAAAGCCTGATATTCATCAGAGATCGTTGTCACATTAGTATCATTGCTCATGAAGAAATCTTCCGGATAATATACATATGCATCAGCAGATACAGGTATCTGTGGCTTTGCGTCACGACCTGCTTTGCTAAGAACAGCTCCTTCATGAATATTTGAAGCCGGGCAGACAATCTTATCTTTACCTGTGATAGTGCCGGTAACATAAACAGAGCCTGTTACCTTAAGTGACTTTGTGACATTAAGATCACCCTCGACATAGAGAGAGCCATTGATCGTCTGACCATTTGCACCAAATGTTGCATCGCCATTATAAGCACCTGCGCCCTTATAAACGTAGAAGTTACCATACTGTGTATAGTCATTTCCGCCAATGTTAGCTTCACAACAGAACAAATCGACATCAAAACCTGAAGAACCAACGTCCATATGGTTTGAAGTGGAAAGCTTCTGACCGATATTAACATAGTTATATCCGTCTGCTCTTGCCATTGTGGAGTTGATGCGGAATTCATTTGAAACATCAAGGTTTTCAGAAATTGTAACAGTTGAACCCTGCTTTTCATCTACAAGACTAGGCTTGAGCATGATAAGAGGCTGAGTTGAAACCTCCAAAGAACCATACATAAGATAAGAACCATAGATACTGGTATTGTTTGTAAACCTATAGACCTTACCTGTGGTATTATTGATACCAGCCATATCACCGATAACGTTAAGGTTATCGTAACCTGCGCCGCCGTTACCAACAAGCTCGATAGTATTTGTATATTCGGCAGGCTTTGTAACTGACTGCGTGGAAATATGAGCTGCTACCTTTTCAGTTTTTCCCAGATAAGTAGTTTCACAGGTAACAACGATATTTGCAACACTTGTACCCTCCTGTGCTACAGTTATCTTTGTGGTACCGATATTATCGCTTTTACCATTTGATCCATTATAGCTGACATTAGTAGTTGTACCCTTTCCGCTATTAGCACTTGCTAGCTTTTTAAGGTTATCTATGGCCTTTTTCTGCTGAGCCTTTGCAGTAGGGTCATTGGTTGGAGCAGTATCAGTTTGTATCTGATTAATAAAGCTTTCAAGAGTAGATGAAGCTGTCAGATAAGCCTGTTTGCTCTTATAGTTATCATTTGTTTTTGTCCTATTTACCGAAACAAAAGAAACAGTTGCAGTCAAAAGTATTGACAGCATGAGCATGACAGCAACCGCTGTGAAAAGCACGACTCCGGGTTTGTTTCTTTGTTTCCTCTTCGGAGTATTCTTCATATTAACCACCTTTCTTAGTTTTATTATCACTTATGCTATACTTTTTTCATTTTACACAAGTTGATTACTTATATAAAATTTTTAATCATTATATAGCACTAATTGGCAGGACAAGAAATATTCCTTATCCTACCAAATAGTTATCTCTTAGCTGGCAGAAGGATCAGCAAGCTTCTTCAGAACGTACATATTCAGTGTCATAGAGCCTGAGATCTCGCTCTCGTTGACATTTTCAATGCTAACATTCTCGATCACCATGCTCTTTTCGTTGTTTGTCGTCAGGTTGTCAGCAAAATTCTTGAAACCTGAAAGCGAGCTTTTGAACTGAATGTTAAGGCTATAGAAACCTATTGTCTGTGCAGCTGTTTCATTGGTATCAGCTGCATTTGCATCTGCATTAGCGTCTGCAGCTGATGAATCAGTTGTGCTTGCATTATTGTATTCATCTACCTTAGTGTCAAAATCAGTAGCTGTTGCTGTTGACTCATAAGCAAAAGGCGAAAGAACTGTGCTGCCGTATGATGAAATAGTCATATTGGAGTTTTTGATCTTTACATCATCAACATTAAAAAGCTCACGAACCTTATCAGTAGCCTTGTATGCTACCTGATAATCATAGAAGTTAGCTGCGACCTGTGAGGTGCTTGTATAAAGTGTCTGAATCTCAGCGGCAAGGTTCTTATCCTTGTCTACCTGATCTTCAAGCTCGCTGAGCTGTACCTTTGCTGACTCCAGATCACTACTTGCCTGACTACACTCATCAATGGCAGGCTTAATAAAAAGCATAAAACCTGCAACAATTATAAGCAGTACGAATACTACTATCAAAATCATTTTATCACGATAATTCAACTTCATAATTATTCACCCTCGCCCTCTTCTTTAAGATAAAGTGTCAGCGAATCAAGCGTTACGCCTGAGCTGCCGTCTTCACCGATCGAATATCCATTGTATCCTACATCTTCTTGGAAGAGTCCTGTACCTACAAGGGCATCGATTGCTGTTTTTACATCTGACTGATCATCAAGCTCAACCTTAGTAAGTGTTACTGTACCAGCTTCAAGGTTATATGTAAAGCCTTCATACTTGAAAGAACCAAGAGCTTCCTTGATATCGTCAAACATCTCACTTGACACGACCGGAAGTGTTTCAAGAGCTGCATTTGCTGATGTAACATAGTTTGAATAATCCTGCATGATCTTCATCTTATTGTGAAGTATCTGGTTCTGGGCGATCTTCTCATTGCAAACAGCTATCTTATCATTAGTCTTGTCTATATCTTTCTCGATAGAACTCTTCCTGAGATTAATAACAAGTGTTGCACCTGCGATAAGCACTGCGGCTGCCACAGCGAAGATACCGCCTGTCATGAGCAGCGAACCCATTCCGCTGTTGCCGCCCTTACCTGTGGACTGATCGACTTCGAGAAGGTTGATCTTCTCTGTTGCCTTGTTTCTCTTATAGAGAGCACCGATAGCATTAGCGAATACTGTAAACTCGAAGTTCTCAAAACCTGTGATCTGAGCAGGCACACCGAGAACGGAAGCCTTTATATCAAGACCGTCAAGAGCGTCAACGAGTTTGATGTAGTCCTCGATAAAGCCATAGAGAATAACATTTTCAAGTCCTGAACCGCCTCTTGCCTTATTGAACTGCTCCATTCTGAAGATGTTCTCGTTAAGAGCTTCAGTGATATAATCGTCAGAATCATAATCATCTTCTGAGATAGGGACGTATCTGGCGAATGCCATCTGTCCATTCTCAAAAAGTGTAAGACCAAGGAAGTTCTTATCGATCTGGCAAACCAACAGTGGCATTTTCTCCATGTTGGACTTGTCAGCAAGAACGATTCTTGCGATAGAGTTACATCCGATGTTAACAGATCTGAGGTTCATGCCCATAATATTATAAAGCTTTCTGTAGCTTTCAACTATCGTACTAGGGCAAGCTGTTGCAAGTACCTTCACTGCACCAGGATTATCCTCGCCTGCTTCGCCTACTACTGTATATGAGATAGAATACTCATCTGTGATACCCATTTCCTGGCTCATATGGTTCTGTACCATAAGCAGGAACTCATTACCCTTTGCCTTTGGAACTACAAGCTCCTTGAATACGATGTTGCTCGATGAAAAAGTAACGATAGCGTCCTTATCCATCATATCCTCAGCCTTGAGCTGAGTGAGCAGCAACTCAGACAGACCTGAAAGGTTGATGACCTCACCGTTAAGGATCATATCCTCAGGAACGTCTACCTGCAAAGATCTCTCGATCCTTATCTTGTTAGAGGAGTTATCACCTTTAACAATGTTGATTTGTCTATCAGAAATATCAAATGATAGCATTTATTCCTTCACCTCTTAAATTATTTTTCAAAACAAATATCTTCCCTCTCCGTTTTAAAGGAGAGGAGATATTTAAAATTAACGAACACAAAATGCAGACCCTTAGTTTTCCAGACCTGACAATGAACCGTAGAGCAGTGGGAAGATACCCGCAAGGCAAAGACCGATCGCAACACCCATGAATACGATGAGCAATGGTTCCATAAGTCCTACAAGTCTTGTAACGGCTGCGTCTGCTTCTTCCTCATAGTAGTCAGCAGTTTTTTCAAGGATCTCATCGAGAGCACCTGATTCCTCACCGACATAGATGATGGAAGTAAACATTCCTTCAAATATCTCTGTTTTTGCAAGTGACGCTGAAAGCGGTGCGCCCTGCTTAACTTCATCAACTACCTGAATGAACATCTTATCAACATAAGCATTTCCAAGTATTCTTGACGAACGTTCAAGACACTCTACCATTGGGATACCGCTTGAATAAAGTGATGAAAGAGTTCTTGCGAAACGACCCTCGTAGATCTTTACCATAAGCTTTCCCGCGGCAGGCATCTTTATCTTTATGTAGTCAAATTTAAGTCTGACTGACGGTACTTTCAAGGCGTATATCCAACCGAATATCAAAACAACGACCACGATAAGAATAATATACCATTTTGCCTTGAAAAAGTCACTGAATGAGAAGAGAGCCTTAGAAAGTGCAGGCATCTGATCCTCTGACATAAGACCTGCAAATATAGGCATGATGAACGTAAACATACCGATTACCATGACGATACAAAGAACGCCAAGTATGATAGGATAAGTCATCGCACTCTTTACCTTATTGTTCAACTTGTTTGAGTTTGCATAGTAATCGCTCAGACGCTGCATTGTCATATCGAGCGTACCTGAGGTCTCACCTGCGTCTACCATTGAAATGAAAAAGTCCGGAAAGCTTCCTCTTCTTGTATCGAGGGCCTCGGTAAAGCTCTGACCTTTCTGAACATCGTCATAAACGCTTCTCCAAACATCCTTTGCACCCTTATTCTCCTCTTCCTTATAGAGAATGTCGAGCGCTTTAACAATGGTAAGACCCGATGTCATCATTGCCGCAAGCTGACGGCAGCAGAAAGCAAGTTCCTTAGTATTGAACTTGTGCACAGATTGTTTTCCTGCACCGCCCAATGCTTCTGTATAACTTATACAGAAAAGACCTTGTTCGTGGATCTTGTCCAGTACTTCCTGTGCATCCTCAGCCTCATAGATACCCTTTATGGTTTTTCCCGAGGTATCCTTAGCAACATAGGAAAATTTCTTCATAATATGTAGATACACCTCCACTTATTTATACATTTTGTGCATTCATAACAAAAAACTTTAAAAATACACAAAACGCATTTTTATAATTATAACATTATTTTCATCTTTTCGCAAGTGATTGAGTGCTTTTTAAGCGTTAATTTATTTACAAAATAATCTTCACAAATTTATCGAATTTGTACAAATAGAATAATTAAACTAACATTTTAAATTACAATTAACATTTAAAGCGAGTTCATACAGATTTCTGATAGTAAATACTCTTATTTATGTTCAAATAATACAAACTTATACTTTATTATCTGTCTTGCCCGTACTAAAAGATTTCATACTTTTAAGAATGACAGGATGCTTATGAACATACACTTTATAAGCTATCAGATAGAAACAATAGGACGCTGCAAGAAGAAGTCCTATGCCGATGATCACGCTTACAAGGTAGTTCATGCCCACGCCTTCATTCAGCCATATACACGGATAATAAAGCACCTTATAGAAGATATCTCCCTTGCCCTCCTGACTGAATGAATCCCTGAATATTGCAGGGATAAAATACACTAGAAGCATAAGAAGATACACTATTGTAATATTGACCCAGCTCCAATTTTCATATGCGGCATGGCGTTTGCCGTCGTCATAAAAAAGTCTTAGGAAAAATATAAGCATGACCGCAAAGCCTATAAATGAGTCTACATTACTATTTGTTATAAAGCTCTTGAAAGCAGATGTGCTTGACGGAAAGACCGTAACCAGAGCCGGTATCAGCACAATGCCTGCAAAGGCTGAAAACAGTGTAAGAACGATCATTATCCCAATTCTCGACAAAATGTACTTTAAAAATTTTATTGGCTCCATAACTACCTCCGTTTTACTCTTTCGCTTTATAAAGTCTTTGTGCTTTACATCTCATCTTACACGATAAAGTTTTCAGACTTTACATCTTTCAATTATCTGACATAGTTTTGTCAAAGAGTTTATCCACAAGCTCTCTTAGATATATATTTTCTGTACGCTCAAGTTTAGGGTCTGCGTTTCTGATAAGCTGTGCGGCTTCCTGTGCTTTTCTTAGTATATCCATATCCTGTGACATATCCGCTATCTTCAATGCAGGAAGGCCATGCTGTCTGCTTCCGAAAAAGTCACCGGGACCTCTGAGTTTAAGATCTTCCTCAGATATCTTAAAGCCGTCGTTAGTCTTGCCCAAAATTTTAAGCCTTTTCACGCTTTCCTCATTCACGTTGTCTGTAATGAGGATACAACTTGATTTATATTTACCTCTTCCCACACGACCACGAAGCTGGTGAAGCTGGGAAAGACCAAATCTGTCAGCATTTTCTATTACCATTATTGCCGCATTAGGCACGTCAACTCCTACCTCCACAACTGTTGTGGAAACGAGCAGGTCTATTTTATGCTCCTTGAAGTCGTTCATGACCTGTTCTTTCTGAGCACCGCTCATTCTGCCATGAAGAAGTCCCACAGTGTAATCTTTGAATGTACCCTGAGAAAGCTTTTTTGCATAGGTCTTAACGTCCTGCAAGTCCATATCGCTTTCCTCTATCATTGGACAGACTATATAACCCTGTCTGCCCTCGTCAAGATATTTTTTCACATAGTTAAAAGCACGCTCGCGAAGCTTTCCTGTAACGGCATATGTTTCAACGGGCTGTCTGCCCTTAGGAAGCTCTTTCAGTACAGAAATATCAAGGTCGCCGTATATCATAAGGGCAAGAGTTCTAGGGATAGGCGTGGCTGACATAACAAGCTTATGGGGATTTTCACCCTTTGAAGCAAGTGCCGCACGCTGTTCAACGCCAAAGCGGTGCTGCTCGTCTGTTATGACAAGGGCAAGCTTTTTGAACTTCGTTGTCTGCTGAACAAGAGCGTGTGTTCCCACTGCAACGGCGTATTCACCGTTTTCAAGCCCCTCTTTCACAAGCTTTTTCTGTTTTGCGGTCATAGAGCCTGTGAGCAGTGCCACCTTTACGCCTAGCGGTTCAAGGAAGCCTTTCAAGGTTTCATAATGCTGTTCGGCAAGTATCTCAGTAGGTGCCATAAGTGCGGTCTGACAGCCATTTTCATACACAAAATATGCCGCTCCTGCCGCAACTGCGGTCTTGCCTGAACCAACGTCGCCCTGAACGAGTCTGTTCATAGGCTGTTCTTTCTGCATATCCCTGATACAATCCTCTATGGCGGTTTGCTGGCTGTTTGTAAGGGTAAAAGGCAGAGCGTTATAAAAGCTGTCCATATCCTGTATTTTCAGCACACAGCCGCTTTTTTCACGGCTTCGGCTTTTCATAAGCTGCATACCAAGCTGCAAAACAAGAAGCTCGTCAAAGACAAGGCGATTTTTCGCAAGCTCGCAGGTGTGCATATCTTTTGGAAAATGTATATTCTCCAAAGCATATTCAAGAGAACAGAAATTATACCTTTGCATTATGCTTTTTGGCAGCGGCTCATAGATATTCTTATTAAAAACATTCAGGGCGAGCCTTACTGTTTTTCTCAGCATTTGCTGACTAAGACCCTCTGTGAGGTGATAGACAGGCTGGACTTTATCTTCCGTATCGGCAGAAAGTATCACAGGAGAATTTATCTCTTTTCGCACAAGGTTTCCTGTTATCCTGCCGCAGAGGTAATACTCTTTATCCACTTCAAGCTGTTTATACATATACTCGCTGTTATAGATAACTATTACAAGGTCGGTGACGTAATCGGTAAAAATGACTTTGTACACTGACAGACCTTTTCTGATACGGGCTTCAGGGAGCTTTTTAACTACTCTGCCCTTTACTATGCAAGGCTCGTTAGTTGGTGCGTCGGCTATGGGGACAGGCGAGGTATAGTCGATATAACTTCTTGGATAATGACAAAGCAGGTCATATACTGTCTTTACGCCTAATTTCTCATAACATTCGGCACGCTTTTCCCCAACGCCTTTTAGATACTCTATTGGTTTCTCAAGATCTTTTAACAAACCCTCACCACCTGTCAGCTTTTACTCCACTTAATACGATTATATCATACATCACATAAAAGGTCAATGACTTTTATTCAAATCATACATATTTACGCCATTTTCTCTGCACGTTTTGCATTTTTGCACAAAAAAAGAACAGATGAAAAGATCATCTGTCCTTGATAAAAACTATATGTTATTATATTTTCTCGCCAAACTCAGAATACTCGATAGAAGCTCTGATGAAATCTCTGAACAGAGGATGCGCTCTGTTTGGTCTTGACTTGAACTCTGGGTGGAACTGAACACCAACGAACCATGGGTGTACATTCTTTGGAAGCTCTACTATCTCAACAAGCTTTTCGTCAGGTGAAAGGCCTGCAAGCATAAGACCCTTATCTTCAAGAAGCTTTCTGTATTCATTATTGAACTCCCAACGGTGACGATGACGCTCACGGATAAGATTCTGTGGTGCTGAATAGATCTCAGCACATCTTGAATTGTCTGCAAGCTTGCATGGATAAAGGCCAAGTCGCATCGTGCCGCCCTTTTCTGTGATATCCTTCTGTGAATCCATTATATCTATAACAGGATATGGAGTGTCACCAAACTCGGAAGAATTTGCCCCTTCCAGTCCTGCAACGTGTCTTGCGAACTCAACAACAGACATCTGCATACCGAGGCAGATACCGAACATTGGTATCTTATGTTCTCTTGCATATTTGATAGCTTCGATCATGCCCTCGATTCCTCTGTCACCAAAGCCGCCCGGTACGATTATGCCGTCGCAGCCATGGAGCATTTCAGCTACAGTGTTCTCATTGAGATTTTCAGACTGTATCCACTTGATATCAACTTCTGCACTGTTCTCAAAACCGCCGTGACGGAGAGCTTCTGCTACGGAAAGATAAGCGTCCTCAAGCTCAACATACTTGCCAACAAGACCGATAGTTACTTTCTTGTTGCAGCTATGAACTCTGCCTATCATTTCCTGCCACTCTTTAAGGTCTGGCTGTCTGCACTCAAGCTTAAGATGATGACAAACAACATCTGCAAGGCCCTCTTTTTCAAGCCAGAGAGGCACTTCATAAAGTGATGGTGCTGTAAGATTCTGTATAACGTCCTCTGCTCTTACGTTGCAGAAAAGACCTATCTTCTGCTTCATATCCTCAGGTATCTCCATTTCAGAACGAAGAACAAGGATATTAGGCTGGATACCGATAGAAAGCAGTTCCTTTACGGAATGCTGTGTAGGCTTTGATTTAAGTTCCTTTGAGCCTGAGATATAAGGCAGCAGGCACACATGGATAAACACAGAATTTTCTCTTCCAAGCTCGATAGAAGCCTGTCTGATAGCCTCGAGGAATGGTGTGGACTCGATATCGCCAACTGTTCCGCCGATCTCTGTGATAACTATATCTGTGTCAGTTGATTTGCCTACTCTGTAAAGACGATCCTTTATCTCGTTGGTGATATGAGGAACGACCTGAACTGTGCCGCCAAGATAATCTCCTCTTCTCTCCTTATTAAGAACTGTCCAGTATATCTTACCTGTGGTAACATTTGAATTGATAGAAAGATTTTCGTCGATAAATCTCTCATAGTGACCAAGATCAAGGTCAGTTTCCGCACCATCGTCAGTTACGAAAACCTCACCATGCTGATAAGGTGACATTGTGCCTGGATCGACATTTATATACGGGTCAAATTTCTGAATGGTAACGCTGTAGCCCCTTGCTTTTAACAATCTTCCCAGTGACGCAGCGGTTATGCCCTTTCCAAGACCTGATACTACACCGCCTGTTACAAAGACATATTTTGTAGGCATATCATTTTTCCTCCATATATCAAAAATAAAACACAAAAAAATCAGGTGAGATCATGTGGACACAACTCACCTTTTCGCTCTTACTAATATCATAACAAATTTTTATACAAAAGGCAAGTGTTTTTTCTATTTTTCTCTGAATTTTTTATAAATTATCAAATAGCTGCAATAATCTCTTGTAAAATTGTTGTAAATTAAAGCGATTTTATTTGATTATATAAAAATAGAGGTAATTTTAAAGTCAAATTCGTACGAAATTTATGTTGTAATTTGAAGTAAAATAGTATATACTATTATTGTATTATGCTTAAACGAGCTATAGACTTCCGGCTTGCTGACTTTAATCGGAAACGAGGTTTATTTTATGGACAACGACAACAAGAACACCTCCAACACTCAGGGAGATAAGGATTTACAGTCGCTAATATCCAATGCAATAGAAAACAGAAAGATACTTGATGCTTCAAACTCAAACGGACCTACGGGAGTCATACCTATCCCCTCAAAGGAACAGCAGAAAGCTGATCCGATACATGAGTCTGATCCAAAGCAGGATAAGACACCAAAAAAGAAAAAAGGCTGGAGCAAGAAGAAAAAGACGGGTATTGCTCTTGGAATAATATTTGTAGTATTCATTATTATAATTGCCATTATCGTAGGTTTGTTTTTCCACTACACAGGAATGCTTGACAGGACTAAAGACACTAAGATAAATTCAGGCAAAGCGCCTATAAATTCCAGCGAACTTACAAACGAGGCGGATACATTTGACGCAAAGGAAAAAGAGGACGAGCTTAAGGCTCAGCTACAAAAGCAGTCCTCCAAGATATCCAGCGAGGACGTAACGAACATTCTGCTCATTGGCGAGGATATCCGTGATACAGAAGAGGAGAGCCGTGGAAATACTGATGTTATGATGATAATTTCCATAAACACCAAGAACAAGACTATTACAATGACCTCCCTTATGCGTGATATGTACATTTACATGGCGCAGTTTGACGAGGGCAACAGGCTCAACAGCGCTTACTGGCACGGTGGCTGTGAGTATCTTGAACAGTGTATCGAGGATTATTTCGGTATCCAGATAGACAGATACGCAAAAGTGAACTTCTACTCGTTTATAGATATAGTTGAAACTGTAGGTGGTATCGACATGGAAGTGTCAAAGGCTGAAGCCGAGGGCATGAAGAAGCCGATGGCTGAACAGAACAAATACCTTAAAAATAAGAAAGGCACTGACTATATAAGCAACGACATATTTGCGGGCAAGAGTGATGAGGATAAGGTAAAGCTTCATCTTAACGGAAATCAGGCACTTGCGTTTGCAAGGCTTAGATATGTAGGAAATTCCGACTATGAGCGTACCGAACGTCAAAGACGTGTTATCTCAGAGATCATAACCGAATCCAAGAAGCTCAGTCTTGTTCAGCTTGACAAGCTTCTGAACAAAGTCCTTCCTGAGATAAACACAGACCTTACTGATGGTGAGATCGCAAATCTGCTCCTCAATGCTTTTGACTATATGAAATATGATATCCAGCAGCTTAGAATACCTGCTGACGGCTATTTCACAAACGAAGTCATCTACAGCATGGACGTGCTTAATCCGGACTTTGCCGCAAACTCTGCGTTCATTCAATATATAGTTTACGGCAGTTGTAAAAACATTGACGAAGCTATCAAGCAGTATCAGGAAGAAAATGCTTACAACTACAGCTATGATACTGGGTATTACGGCTACTAACTGAATAATTGATATCCGCTTTCCTTTTGGGATGGCGGATATTTTTTTGCTTCGTGCAAAAAATATAAAAAATGGTTGACAAATACCCATAAGGGGTATATAATATATATACAGTAAAAGATACCCCATAAGGGTATTTGATATAGTAAGGAGGCAAAAAACATGGACAACAGAAATGATAAAGAACTGTCATGCGGCTGCTGTGATACTTGCAGGCACAAGCACACTCCCCGTGATGATAAGGAAATAAAACAGCTAAAGAATAGGCTAAGCAGAGTTTCGGGACAAATAAACGGCATTATCAAAATGCTTGACGATAACCGCTACTGCGGAGATATACTCATTCAGGTGGCAGCGGTTGAAAGTGCAATGCAAAGCTTCGGCTATCTTATTTTGCAGGAACACATGAAGACCTGCATGACAGAGGAGGTACAAAGCGGCAACACTGAAGTTGTCGATGAAGTATTAGAGCTTATGAAGAAGCTTAAATAGAAAGGCAAATATCTATGAAAAAGTTAAAATTCAATGTAACTGGCATGAGTTGTGCGGCGTGTCAGGCTCATGTGGAAAAGGCTGTGAGTAAGGTAAATGGCGTAATGGACGTGAACGTGAACTTGCTTGCAAACAAAATGACGGTGGATCTTGACGAGGGCGTAACTAACGCTCAGGCGGTCATAAATGCTGTTGAAAGTGCAGGATATGGAGCAAGCGAGATAGGCGACAAAGAAAACAAAACTGCATCACCTGTTGCGGCGGCTCAGGACGAAAGTAAAAAGATGAAGAAACGCCTATGGTGGTCGGTGGGATTTTTGATACCGCTGTTCTATATTTGCATGGGACACATGGCGAACATACCTATCCCACCTATTTTTGCAGGGCACAAAAACATGATGATATACGCACTCACTCAGCTTTTGCTCACAGTGCCTATCATTGCAATAAACTTTCACTATTTTTCAAACGGCTTCAAAAATCTTATCCACCGCTCCCCTAACATGGACAGCCTTATAGCTCTTGGTGCGGCGGCTTCATTCATATACAGTGTTTACGGCACTTACAGAATGGCTTACTTTATGGGCAGGGGCGACCTTGGCTCAGCACATGAGTATATGATGAATCTGTATTACGAGTCATGCGGCATGATACTCACACTTATCACTGTGGGAAAATATCTTGAGGCTCGCTCAAAAGACAAGACGGCTAATGCTGTGAACAAGCTTGTGAGCCTTGCGCCTAAGACGGCAGTTGTTATCCGTGACAGCGAGGAGGTGGAAGTTCCTGCGGAAAGCATAATGGTGGGAGATGTATTCCTGCTCAAAGCTGGCTGGTCTGTGCCATGTGACGGAGTTCTTATCGACGGAAACTGCACTGTTGACCAATCCGCACTCACAGGCGAGAGCATACCTGTAGACAAGGCAGTGGGTGACAGAGTTATGAGTGCAAGCGTATCGGCTGGTGGTTTTGCTAAGGTAAGATGTGAAAAGCAAGCTAAAGACTCAACACTTTCACAGATAATCGCACTCGTTGAGGACGCTTCCGCTTCAAAAGCGCCTGTAGCAAGGCTTGCAGACAAAATAAGCGCTGTGTTCGTGCCTATAGTTATAACGATAGCTCTTATTTCACTGGTAGTATGGCTGCTACTTGGCTATAGCTTCGCATTTGCTCTTAACATGGCAATATCAGTGCTTGTTATATCCTGCCCATGCTCATTGGGGCTTGCAACGCCCACTGCAATAATGGTAGGAACGGGTAAAGCGGCACAGTTCGGTATCCTAATAAAATCCGCTGAAAGCCTTGAAACTGCTCACAGCATTGACACTGTTGTTCTTGACAAAACAGGAACTTGCACAGAAGGCAAGCCTGAGCTTATTTCAGCGCAAGCGTTTGGTGATTTTGATGTTTCAGAGCTTAAAAAGCTTTGTGGCTCGGCAGAAAGCGGTTCATCGCACCCACTTGCAAAGGCTGTTACAGGCCACTGCAAAACAAATGGCATTGAACTCACCCCTGCTGAAAGCTACACAGAAACAGCAGGCGGTGGTATATCGGCTGTTGTTGAGGGCAGAAACGTTCTTATCGGTAACAAGCGGCTTATGGACAACAGCGGAGTTGACATATCGATGGTTGAGGAGACGGCTCATGCTCACGCTGACAATGGTGAGATACCACTTTATGTAGCGATCGACAACAAGCTTGCAGGCATTCTGTTCATTGCAGACAAGATAAAAGAGACAAGTGCAGAGGCTATAGAGGGCTTCAAAAAGGCAGGCATTGAAACTGTAATGCTCACAGGGGACAACGAGAAAACAGCTAGAGCAATACAGAAAAAGCTTGGCATTTCACAGGTAAGATCACAGCTTATGCCTGAGGACAAGGCTACGATAATCAAAGAATTGCAGGAGCAGGGCAAAAAGGTAGCCATGATAGGCGACGGAATAAATGACGCTCCTGCCCTTACAACGGCAGATGTTGGAATAGCTATCGGTGCAGGACAGGATATTGCTATCGAGTCAGCTGATATCGTGCTAATGAAAAGCGATCTGAATGATGCTGTTACGGCTGTCAAGCTCAGCAGGAGCGTTATGAAGAATATCAAGGAAAACCTTTTCTGGGCGCTTATTTACAACTCGCTTGGTATTCCGCTGGCGGCAGGAGTATTCTACGGCTTGCTTGGCTGGAAGCTCAATCCTATGTTCGGTGCAGCGGCAATGAGTTTAAGCTCAGTTTGCGTTGTGACCAATGCGTTAAGGCTCAATCTTTTTAAAAGTGGCAGAGAAAACAAAGCCGCAAAGGCTGAAATAAAAACTAAAACGGAGGACGAAAAAATGAAAAAGGTAATGAAGATCGACGGCATGATGTGTTCACACTGCACAGGCACAGTAACGAAGGTGCTTAATGCGATAGACGGCGTTACAGCAGATGTTTCCCTTGAGGACAAGTGCGCTTACATCACACTTGACAAGGACGTGGCTGACGAGGTGCTTTCTAAGGCGGTGACGGACGCAGGGTATAAGGTAAAGGGGATAAAGTAACGCAGATATTTTAGCTCGCGCATAGTAATTGCGTATATGTAAAAACGGTGGAGAGTTTTTGTCATTCTCCACCGTTTTATTATTTACGCTATTCCGTTTTGTCATCGGTTTTCTCTGCCGTATCCTCCTGAATTATCGGCATTTCGACTATCGCCTTGAACATATCTCCGTCTATTTCGATATTGAAGATACCACCGCAGGCTTCCGTGAAGCTCTTTGATATGGATAATCCCAAACCGCTTCCGCCGTCTGTTCGTGACTTATCCCCTCGCACAAATCTTTCAAGTATCTCTTCCTCTGTGAAGTTTATCGGCGTTGCCGAAATGTTCTTCTCGGCAAATACTATTCTGTCCGCTTTTTTGTACACATCAAGGAATATCCTTGTGCCGTCCATAGAGTAATTCAGAGCGTTGTCAACAATGTTTTGGAACACTCTGTAAAGCTTGTCGCCGTCGCCCATTACCATTGCGCTGTCGGCATTTATGTTTATCTTTACTATCTTGCCACTGTCAGCTATCTTGTCCTCTGCGTCTGCGATGCACTGATTTAACAGCATCACAAAATCAAGCTTTGTTAGGTTTACATCAACGCCGCTTGTGGCTTTTGCTATGCTGAAAACGTCGGACACAATGCCTTTGAGCTTCTGCGCCTTTTTATCAAGTATCTTCACATAGCTCGAGGCTTCATCGTCAAGATCCATTTTCTTAAGCAGGTCGATATAGCTGATAATGGAAGTCAGCGGCGTTTTCAGATCGTGTGAAACGTTTGTCACAAGCTCTATTTTCAAACGTTCAGACTGTATCTGCTGCTCCACAGACTCTCTCACCTTATCCTGAACTGAGTTGAGTTTTTCAGATTCAGCATACACAGGCGAAGTTTTTCTTATCTTGCCCTCATAAGGCTTTTCTTCTCCAAGGCTGTCTATCTGTTTGCTGAGCTTTGAAAGCTGTGCGAAGTCACGGAGCATTGATATACACAGAACAATTTCTACCGCCAACAAAATTAACATCGTCAATCCACTAGACATCACAACAAAAATTCCAACGAATATAAGTATGAACTTCCAAGTAAGCTTTATTCCAAGCGGAAGTCCATGAAAATAGTGATACAGTGATGTTTCCTTATACTTGCGCCATAGGAACTTACATAATCTGCAAATAAGGCTTTCTTTGAATATGCTTCTTGTCTTTATCTTGCCAACAAACTCCATAAGCGAGCCGAAGCCTGCAAAATATGCCAATGCAAACAATGCTACAGCAAGTATATTTCTGAAAACGGAATTAGCCAAAGCATTGTCAAAAATATTTTTTGTGATGCTCACATAATAATTCCAGCAGGCGCCAAATACAAAAGCAAATGTAATAGCCAGTACCATTAGGATAAGGTAAACTTCCGTAGGCACTTTTTTTAGAAAATTGCCTTGCTTCCAGCGTTCAACGCTCTCAGGCTCTGCATTATATGCACAGATCAGGAGCAGATAACACACAAGCATAAATTCAATAACGCCAAGAACGAATACCAGAAGCTTTGCACGGTACATATCGTTCAAAGCCTCGGTGTACTCCTTTTCCATTGCCGTAAGCTTTTCAGCTTTCGGTGCAAAGAAAACTGTTATGCCTGAATCATCATTGTCTGTCGCTTTGTAGTCAGGCAGATCATAGAGATTTTCACAGTTTTCCCATGCGTTTCCGTAATCGTCCACAAAGTAATATACGCCGTTGTCAATGTCCTCGTCATCAACTCTGTCGGAATATTTCAGACCGTTTTTCAAATCAAGACCTTTAATAACATTATATCTTGAGTCTACATTATAGAAAGCTATTGGATCATAATTGCCGTAATTGTAAAAATATCTGCCGTAGTTATCATAATAACTTCCTCCTACGGGCACAAGATTGTCGGCATAAAACTCTTCTGTCACGTTATCCTGATACTCCGCTGTATTGTAATAGTAGTCAACTATCTGTCCCGATGAAGTTCTGTCGCTCATTATCTCGTTGTCACGGCGAAGTATATAGTTCTTGTGCGATGATTTAAAAGCTTTTATCTTATCCGTTTCACTGTCATAATTTTCTATATCTTTTATATTTGACAGATATCTTGTTTCGCCATTTTGAGTAATTCCCACATAGTAATCAAACTGGCTGTCTACAAGCCGTATACCGTCTTCTGTTTTTTTGTATTTATAGCGGTTGTAATCAAGATAATTCAGATAGTCATTGAGCAAGTGTCTAGACTGGGTGTAATTCCGATCCTCATCAACATATCTGAGATAAGCCGAAGCTGTAACGCACAGTTCCTCATACATTTCATTGGAAGCCAGCTTATAGCTTTCTGATTTAAGATAAGACTTACTGCTGCTGTCAGCATGGCTGTTAGCATAAAGCACCAAAGACAAGCAAAAGCCGCCTGCAATAACGCAGGCTAGGATAAATGCAATAATTCTCGTCTTTTTTGCTGAGAATATCTTAAACCATTCTGCCTGCTCAAATTTTCTCGATTTTATAGCCAATTCCCCACACCACCTTCAAGTATTTCGGCTCTCTAGGGTTTATCTCAATTTTCTCTCTGATGTGACGAATATGTACCATTACCGTGTTTTCAACGGCATATGCGTCCTCGTTCCATACCTTTGAATAGATCTCCTCGGCAGAAAATATCCTGCCTGCGTTTTTCATAAGAAGCTCAAGAATTTTAAGCTCCGTGGCGGTGAGCTTGACAGGTTCTCCGTCAACCTTGAGGCTTTTCGCCTGAGTGTCAAGCTCCAGACCGCCTATTTCTATAATATCCGTTTTGTTTGCCGTGTCGATAGCGCCAAGCTGCATATATCTTCTCAGGTTGCTTCTTACCCTTGCCACAAGCTCCATAGGGTTATAAGGCTTTGTTATGTAATCGTCAGCGCCCATTGAAAGCCCAAGCACCTTATCTGTATCCTCAGATTTAGCTGAAAGCACAAGTATAGGGATATTCTCTGTTGCCCTTATTTTCATCATTGTAGAAAGTCCGTCCAGCTTAGGCATCATGACGTCAATGAGTATAAGCTGTATGCTGTTCTCAGTGAGCTTCTCCAAAGCCTCAAGACCGTCATAGGCTTTTATTACCTTATAGCCCTCCATTTCAAGCAGCTTTGCGATAGCTCCCACTATATCTTTATCATCATCTACAACAAGGATTACAGGCTCCTTTATCTCCATATCGGCACGATCCTTTCTTTTACGTTTATTATAAGCCACATTCTTTAAAAACAGCTCAACATAATTCTTAATTAAATCTTAATGTACTCTATGATTATATCACATTTTTTCTGACATTACAACAAAAAGACGGGCGAAATAAATTCCGTCCGTCTTTATATGGCAAGTTATATTACTTATTCTTTTCCAAATATGCGTGATACTGCTCGTTGAGAGTTTTAAGTTCTGAATCAACAGTACCCTTATACTGCTCTTTGAGCTGTGTCCAAGTATACTGTGAGCCGTTCTCGTCTGTCTTCATAACTGAAGTATACAGATAAGGAATAACAGCTTCCTTAGTATCATTTGTTGCAGCGTCATTATCTGACAGAGTTGTAGAGATACCATAACCAGGGTCAAATATCTTAGTGAACTTGTCTGTAACAAGGTCAACGTAAGCTACGTTATACATATCTTCTGTCCAGTTAGGATTGTTTACAAAGAACTTCTCCTTCTCGATATCCTTATATGTATCCTGAGTATAAACTATCTTTGCACACTCGAGCCAGCAATTCATAGCGTCATTCTTTGTCGAACCCTTTACCCACATATACGCATTCATGTCGATAGTTGTATAAAGCGTATCAGAGTTAGGATCCTTTGGCATTGGAACTACGCCCCAATTGTCGCCGTCCTTTGGTGAATGTGTACCGGTAGAAGCCCATGGACCCATTGCATAGAAGAGGATATTCTTCTTGAATGCGTCGCCTGCCTGTCCTACCCAATCAGGATAGTACATACCATTCTTTGCGATATCATAAAGCATATCAGATGCTCTTACAAAGTCAGCGTCGTTAAGATTTGAAACATACTCGTCCTTATCAGCGTCATATGTGATAAGAGTCTTACCTGTTGACTGGAAGATAAATGGTGCGAACCAACCGTTTATGCCGTATCTTTCCTCGTCAGCAGCAGCACCCTCAACATATTCTGACATCATGTCATACCATGCGTTCCAATCCCACTCGCCGTTCTGATAAAGCTCGTATGGATCATCAAGACCGGCAGCGTCTATCATAGATTTATCATATGTGATAACAGAACCTGGCAGGAAGTTGATAGGTGCAACAAAGTGTTTGCCGTTGAGAGTGAACTGCTCTGCAACGTCCTTGACATCGCTCCACATAGCACTGTCGAAATCAACGATATCATCAACAGGCTGGAACATTTCCTTGATACAGTTTGCAGGGAATGTCATAGACTGCTCATACCAGAACATATCCGGTGGATTGTTAGACATAAGTCTTGCTGCGAGCTTATCATACTTGTTCATTGATGATGTCTGAGAATACTTGATCTTACCGCCCTTTTCCTCAAAAAGAGTAAGGTCGGTTCTCTTTTCCGGCTCTTTCTTAGTTGGGTTTATGTCAAAATAAGAAAGCCACTCCAACTCCTTTTCCGAACCATCAGGGATAGTAGCAATATCGTCGGTGCTTGCTACCTTTACCTTATCAACATAAGAGCTGCTTGAATCGCTGCCTGATGAGCTACCGCATGAAGCTACGCTCACTGCTGACAAGAGAGCCATTGCACCGGCAATAACACGCTTGGAATTTTTCATTATATATAACCTCCGTAACGGATCGTTTTCATTAGAAAACGTTTCCTTGATTCTTACAAAGCTATTATATCACTGAATGTAATCGTTGTCAACAAAGTTACAACCACTGTTACATTCTTTTAAATACTTTTGGTGATTTCAACAAATAACCATTCATTTTTTTGGTGATTAAGCCTACAGCATAAAAAAAGCGGAAACAACATTCAGCCGTTTCCGCTTCATATAAAATACGATATCTACGCTCTTACCAGCTTATTGATTCGTTTTGCTCTGGAATACTTCGCCACATAACGCCTTGTATCCTTACTGATAACACCGCTGAGAGCAAGCAACGCTATAAGGTTTGGCAGTGCCATAAGTCCATTGAAGATATCAGCGATCGTCCAAACGGCAGAAACCGTCATATATGGTCCGATAAATACAGCGAGGATATAGAGATATCTATAGACCATGACCACCTTCATGTTGCTGTTAAAAAGATATTCCATACACCTTTCACCGTAATAGTTCCAGCCAAGGATAGTTGTGAAAGCAAAGAACACAAGACAGACCATAAGAATAAATGCAGGTATCATTGACGGCAGGAACGAGAAGCCGGTCTGGAAAGCGTGATTTGTGACCTCAACGCCCTCAAAAGGCTTGCCTGTTACTGGATTGATAGCCTCGTAGCTTCCCATCATTACGATAGCAAGACCTGTCATAGTACATACAACGATAGTGTCGATAAATGTACCACACATAGAAACAAGACCTTGTCTTACCGGCTCTTTTGTCTGAGCGGCTGCGGCTGCGATAGGTGCCGAACCAAGACCTGACTCATTTGAGAAAATTCCTCTGGCAACACCCTTTTGTATAGCAATGAACATTGTAGGAAGAGATCCGCCTGCGACAGCCTTGAAGCTGAATGCCTGTTCAAAAATAAGAGCGACAGCGTGAGGGAGCCTCTGAATGTTTATAACAATAAGTGAAAGACAAGCAACTATATAAACGACCGCCATAAAAGGCACAACTACCTGAGAAACACTTGAGATCCTCTTTATGCCTCCGATAATAACAAGTGCGGCAAAAACAGTTATCAAAAGTCCAGAGATTATAACAGCCAATGTATAGTCAGCACCCAAAATATTCACTGTATGTTCCTTTTTAGGATCAAAGAAAGCCTGAACTGCCGATGAGATACCATTCACCTGAGAGAAAGTTCCGATACCAAAAAGTCCAACGCAAGCACCAAAGAACGCAAATACCTTTGCAAGCCACTTCCACTTCTTACCCATGCCGTATTCTATGTAATAGAATGGTCCACCGCAAACGTGTCCGTCAGCGTCCATACGTCTGTATTTGATAGCAAGAAAACCCTCGGAATACTTTGTCGCCATACCAAGGAGTGCCGCTATCCACATCCAGAGGAGCGCTCCAGGTCCGCCTGAAAGCACACCAATGGCTGTTGCAACACCGACGATATTTCCCGTACCTATGGTTGCGGAAAGTGCGGTGCAAAGTGCCGCAAAGCTCGATATCTCGCCTTTGCCACCATTTTCGTTCTGAAACATAAATTTCAAAGCCTTTGGCAGGTGGAATATCTGAAGAAGCCTTAGCCTAAAGGTGAGGAATATTCCCACAGCCATAATGAGTACGATAAGCGGTATGCCCCAGACATAGCCATCTATCGTTTCAAGTATTTTTGTAAATTTCTCCATGCCCTAAAAAATCCTTTCTTACAGAAAATAGGCAGTTTTTACGGAAAAACTGCCTTATTTCTCCCCTATCTATTTTTACGAAAGTAATTAGTCGCCTGTGGACTCTCTTAGAATTATCCTGTGGTCAACAGTATAATAATGATTATCCTTAGTAGTCTTATTCATGTTTTCAATAAGCTTTGCCACAACAAGCTCGCCCATTTTTGAGCAAGGCTGTTCAACCGTTGAAAGCGTAGGGATTATCCACTCACACATGGATATATTGTCAAATCCCATTATGGCGACATCTTTGCCCACATCAATGTCCATATCTATTGCCTTGTGCATTGCAGAGATAGCAAGCAAGTCTGACACAGCGAAAATCGCCGTAGGCTTCTCAGCAAGTGCATTGAAATATTCAAACGCTCTGCCTCCGCAGTCATAGTCATAGGACTCTTTATAGATATATTCATTCTTTATCGCTATGCCATATTCTTTTAATGCTCTTATATAGCCGTTCTCTCTTGCAGTGGAGGAGATAGCCGCAGAGTTCGTTCCAATAAAACCTATCCTTTTATGACCCTTTTTGATAAGAGCAGCGACAGCGTCAAACGCAGCCTGTTCATCGTCAACAGCGACAGTAAGCACATTTGCGCCCTCCACGCCCTCACAGCACAGAGCAACGTTATAATTCTCTGCGAGCTTATTAAGCGAAGCTGCGTCATACTGAGTGCCAAGAAGGATAACACCGTCAACAGTTCTGTTAAAAAGCATATTCATCTGCCTTGTTTCAGCGGTCGAGGTTGAATAGGAAACTGCGGTTATGATATCGTATCCGACTTTTCCTGCATATTCCTGCATACCCATGACTATCTTTGAATAAAGGGAATGTTCAGAGGTCGGCATAATTACAAGAATAACATTCGTTTCGCACTTTCTAAGATTTCTTCCCAGAAAATTCGGAGAATAGTTGAGCCTTGCAATAGTTTCATTGACTTTTTTTGTTGACTCATCTGATACGTTACAGCTTCCGTTGAGAACCCTTGACACTGTCGCCACTGAAACACCGGCTTCCTTGGCAACATCTTTTATTGTAATGCTCATAGATCTTATCCTTTCTGCGACAGCATACCGCTGAAATAGTCATACCATTATCAATTATAGCATATTTTGAACAATTCTCCAATATACATTCCTAACAAAATTGTAAACGTTTTTTAGGTTAATTTAATTAAGAAGCAGACTAAATGCTTGAAAAAGGAACAGTGATATGCTATAATATCTTAAACGAATGATTTTTGAAAGGAAAATACGCAATGCTCCATGGTTATTTTGATATACCCACATTTCACTATTTTGAAGAAAAAAACACCTGGTCCGGCAGCAATTACACCAATTTCAGCTACCGCATAGACCCTATCCTCGGCGATGAAAAAGAGCTTTATGTCAGAGTATGGTACGGCACAAAGTGCGTCACGGAGGTAACAGACTTTGTGGCAGAATATCACGAAGAATACTCTGAAAAGGGTCTTGAAAACGTTCTGGCAGACCTGACGAAAGAATTTGAGAAATTCAAACTCATCAGAAAAGAGCTTTAGCAACAAAAAGGCGAACACGGTTTCTCTGCATTAGCAGAAACGAACTGTGTTCGCTTTTATTTTTTTGTTATCAATACCACTCGTTTTCCTGAGTATTATAAACGTCAGCAGAAGAATCCGTCTCCATCGGCGTTGTCATGGCGTCAGCCGCAGATGAAGAATCCTTATTGTTCACAGGCTTCTCAGGTGAGATAAGCTGCTCAGACATAAGTCTTTTGCCACTTTCATCAACAAGACCAACATCAACAGCTGTCTGAACTATACCGTCAGCAATAGCTTGTCCATACTCGGTAAGGTGTTCGTCAAAAAGCTTATTGTCGACATCCTCGGTTATAAATCCAAGCTCCACAAGACAGCTTGGCATAACAGTGTCGGCATTTATGTAGTAGTTTACACCGGAATTGCCAACGTAGCCATACTGTACTCCTCTATTTTCAGATATACCTACCTTTTCAAGACCATCAAGTATATTCTGTGCAAGCTTTGTGTCATATTCAGGCTCAGAATTGTTCACCCAAACCTCAACGCCCGAAATATCACCGTCATAGCTGTTTCGGTGAAGTGAAACATACATATCAGCCTTGGCGTTATTTGCCTTTGCACATCTTTCGTCAAGCTCAAGGAAAGAGTCATCATCTCTTATCATCACCACATTGACGCCGTATTTTTCAAGATATTTCTGCACCTCAAGTGCGACCTTTAAGTTATCGTCTTTTTCATATCTTTTTCCTGAGGCGTCAGTTGTGCCGCCGTCATAATCACCATGACCTGCGTCAACACACACTGTAAAGTCCATATTTGAATACTTCGCAGGCTCGTCTTTTTTATCCTCAGCAGAAGAAGCGTCCTCCTTCACAGCGACAGAAGATGTATTATTCAATACCTTGTTTGTTTTTTGCGTATCGTCTCCTTTGATCTTTGATACTACCAAGGCTGTCAGCTTTACCAGACCAGTCACAATGCCGATAAGTATTATCAATGCAATAATAATTCTGTTCCAGTATATTTTTTTCTTTTTCACCCTTCTGACAGGCTTTCGTCCGTAGATCTGTTCAAACTCCTCATCTGAAAGTATATTCATTAGATCAAAGCTCCTGTAAAAAATTTATCCATTTTAATTATACCACACGCTCAACGTTAATTCAAGACTGTTTGTTACCATGTTGTAAGAATTTCGTTACTTTTAACGATTTTGCATATCACAAGGCTATTAATATACGCTATCTGCACAATAAAAAAGGGCAAGCAAAGACTGACACACAGCCTTTGTTTACCCCATTAAGCTCTTATTTTATTCCACCAATGTTCTCTCGTCACAATATTCGCAAACAAGCGTTGTTCCGTCACCTTTGAACCAATGTGGCAGATACTTTTCGTGATGAGTGATACAGTTAGGATTTGAACAATCAATGTGCTTATGCACTCTGCCCTTCATAAGCGGCTGCGAAGCACCATCGCCGTTTATAACTGTAAGTATGAGTGCCATTCTGATATACATACCGTATTTTGCCTGTTTGAAATACATTGCTCTCGGGTCGTCGTCCACCTCGATAGCTATCTCGTCCACTCTTGGCAGAGGGTGAAGCACGATAAGGTCAGGCTTTCCCATTGAAAGCTTTCTTGTATCGAGTATGTAATTTCCGCTCTGAGCCAGATACTCCTCCTCAGAAGCAAAACGTTCTTTCTGTATCCTTGTCATATATAGCACGTCAAGCTCACCGATAACCTCTTCAAGGTCGGTAACTTCTTTGTACTCCATGCCTGCCGCTTCAAGGATATCCTTTACATACACAGGCAAAGCAAGCTCAGAAGTTGAAACTAATATGAACTTATTGTTTGGAAAACATACCATTGCTTTAATAAGGGAATGGACTGTTCTGCCGTTTTTAAGGTCGCCGCAGAAGCCTATGGTCAGGTTATCAAGTCTGCCCTTTTCTTCTCTAAGTGTAAGCAGGTCTGTAAGTGTCTGTGTTGGGTGGAGGTGTCCGCCGTCGCCTGCGTTGATAACGGGGCAATCAGCAGTGAGTGCCGCAGCCTTTACCGAGCCGGCGGTAGGATGACGCATTACCATGATATCAGCATAGCCGGAAACTATCTTTGTGGTATCCTTGATATTCTCTCCCTTTGCAACGGAAGAAGTGGCAGGATTGTCAAAACCTATTATCGTTCCCCCAAGACGTAGCATAGCGGTCTGGAAAGACATCTGCGTTCTTGTTGACGGCTCATAGAAAAGAGTACCCATTATCTTGCCCTTGCAAGCCTCGCTGTAGGCGGCAGGGTCCTGAACTATCTTATGACCGAGATCAAGAAGCTTCAGCCACCAAGATACGGGATAGTCATTAAGATCAATAAGATCAAGTCTGTTTTTTTGCTCACTCACATCAAACACCCTCTCAAATATTCAGACATACATTATGCCGCACATTCCTTGTACGGCATTTTCTTTATTATATCACACCTGCTCCATTTTTTCAAGTACATAGCCCATATTATTTGAGCAGGTCAAAATTTGTTTCATCTGCAAACTGGTCGCAGTCATACATAAATAATATCTGGTCATATGCACTCGTATCTGCCACGTCAGAAAGGGTCTTGCCCTCCTCTTTGAGCTTGTCAGGGTCTACCAAGGTTATCTCGCTGTAGTGTGGGGTAAGAAACGGCACAAGGGTATTGGCATAGCTTCCTTTGATGATAAGAAGCTTTGGTGCGTCCTCTGCAGTTGTCTTGACCGTTGCCTTAGTAAAGTTGTCACCTTGCAGGAAGATAGCAGTTTTATCTGCTGTTTTCAGTGCAGATCTAAAATAAACAGATTTTGAGGTAAGCACCTGATCTCCTCTGTAAAGCTCCACAGAATCCACAGTAGTCTTATACTTTGAACGGAAGATGTTCACTCTGTCTGCGCCTATGCTGTTATAGCAAAGTTCACTGTAAAGTCCCCCATAATAAGAATTTGAGGTATATTCTTGATCATAATTGGAAAGAACGACCGGCTCAAAACCCAGCTCTTTTATGCCGTCTGCATAGGCAAAATATGCCCCGAAGGAAGTCCACTTCCTATCTGTACGATAGTAAACGTAATTATTTCTTGCAGAATACATAGGAAAAAACGTATCTATGGTGTCTATCCTGCTGTCTAAGTCATAATAGATATTATCTATCATTTCACGCTGGTCTGTGTTTGAAGTATAAGCAGGCAGCTTAGCAGAATAGATACCTGCGGCAGTCGGAGCTAACATAACATATACAGGTGTATCTGTGTTTTCTGAAAAATCGTTTATCTGCGAGATATTTTTATCAAGCCTGTCCTTATCAAATTCTGTGATCTCTACAAGGCGATCTTTAAGGATATAGATATTATCAAAATTTTTCTTACCAGTCATCACAAACATGGTCGTTCTGAGCGACTTCCAATTTGAGCTTAGAGGAAAATTACTGCTAACATAGGTCTGAGCGTTATGTCTTATATCTGAACTGTCTGCCTTTTCACTTTCAGATCCATGTCTGCCCATCACGAGAGTATATGCCGCAAACATTATGACTATTACAAAAAATGCGCTTACTGCGATATAATCAGCAGCCTTTTTCATTAATGTTCACTCCTCCCATTTTATCTCACGAATAAATTCATAGACGAATTACCTCCGCCCACAAGAAACGCTGTACTGATAAGCATAAATCCTATAGTGAGCATTGGCTCGATTATGTAAACTATATTAGTATTGAGCTGCATTATCCTGCGTTTGAGATATCTGCCGATACCTGTTGCAAAAAGGCCGCAGATAAGATACATCACAATTCCTGTTTTTATCACATACGATGCAAGAACATCTCCTGCAAAGCTTCCCCCGCCGAGCATTGCGGCAACATATCCGCAGGCTGAAGGCAGGCTGTCTATCGCAAGAAACGGCAGACCTATAAGAAACAGAACATTCATTACTGCACATCTTACCCCTGTCGGCACAGCCGCAAGAATATTTTTCAAGAGATATTCTATGCCAAGCATAACACAAATAAACGCTGCCCACAGCATTGTGTGTCTGCCGTAGCCATACCAAACCGAGCCTGCAAGCACAGACAGTATCAATGCCCAAAGGCAAACGCTGTCTTTATTTCTACATATAGGTCTGTAGAAATAATCTCTCACCCAACTATAAAAGGTGCAGGCAAATCGTTTTATAAGCTCATTGAAGCCTGCTGACATAAACGGCAGATCAAAGTTATCAGGAAGTTCAAAGCCGAGCATTGAACCAATACCCTGTGCAATATGCGAATAAGCTCTAAGCTCATAGTAGAACGCAAAGGAGAAAGCTATTATCCCAAGCCATGCACAAGCGGCGGAGAGCGAATCTGTACTTACTCCCCTTATGTGCTGCCACATCTCGTACATAGGATCCGACAGAAAAAGCTTCTCCGCAAAGCCTATAAGCATAAGCTTTATGCCCTCTGCAAGCTTTCCAGAGGTTATGACAGGTTTTCTAAGCTGTTCGCTCATATCCGAAAATCTGAGTATCGGTCCACAGTAAAAGCATGGGAAAAAGCATATATATTGAGATACCAAAAGAAAATTCTTCTCAGGCTCTATTTCTTTCCTATAGATATCCATACAGTAGGAGATGCCATGGAGAGTGAAAACGCCTGCTCCCCACACTGGGAAAAGCTTCAGCATTGCGCCTTTGCCTGTGAATATAGACGTCACGTCATAGCTGCTGTGACCGCTTCTTATGAATACAAGAAGCACTGCCATATTTGCTACCACCGATAATATGAGCCATAGCCTTTTAAGTCCTTTTTTGTCTGCAAAGCGGTGGATAAGCCTGCCGCAAAAGTATGATACAACAGCACACACCGCCATTGGTATTATCCCCCAGGTGGACACCCACAGACACAGCACAACTGTTCCAAGCAGGAACACGGCTTTTCTGAAACGCACCCCTGACAAAGCGTATACTCCCATAAAAACAGGAAGAAAGAAATATAAAAATTCAAGACTAACCAACGCTATTCTCCTTGTCTTTATTGTTTTCTGAGGTCAATTCCTCTATGAGTGCTCCCAAGCTTTCTTTATCAAGCATTGTGTTCACCACTTCAAGCAGTGCGTTTGCAGTGAGCTTTTGGGGCAGCGACAGCTTTTCGCACACAAGCTGTCTGAGCCTGCCGCTGTCAGGTCTGCCGCTTAGACCTAGCTCATAAAAGTCAAGCTTGGTCATGAGTTCTCTGTCTGCGACCTTTTCGCCTATAATGCCTGCTTTTTCAAAGGCTTCCCTGATAATATCCGCAGGAACGCCCTCGACCCCTAACAAGCCCTCTTTTGACGGCTCTGTTTTGCGTTTTTCTTTGCCGAATATCTCAGGAACATACACGTTCACGATATCGCCTTTGGGGACGATACCCTTTATATGCCCTCTTATGCGAAAGCCTGCTGTGTCAGAGTCAGTAAGAATTGCTATTCCGCCATGCTGAGCATAGTATCTTATAAGTGCTGCCTTGTCAGGGTCTTTATAGATACGAAAGCCGTTAGTGACGATTATAACGCCGTCAACTATGGACGAAAGCTTTATCTTATCATATTTTCCCTCAACGATTATTGCCCTTGATATTTTAAGTTTTTCCATTTACTAACACCTTAACGCCATTGACCTTGCAAGCCCCTGCTCGAGGGTGAGCATATCGCCGTCTTTTCCCCGTGACCTTGTTTTGAGCATAAGGTCGGTTTCAGAAAGTATCTCAAGCGTTTTTCTTATACGCTCCGCCGAGATATTTCCGCACTCGGAATAGGCGTTTTTTACTGCAAACTCTCTGTTTTTCGCATAGGAAAAATCTTTAGCCACGTCTGCAACGCTCCTGCCAGAGGAACGTGCAAGCTTCGCCCTATAGATATCCGCAAGGGAAAAGCCGATTATTCCTATTATAGCATATGGTTCATAATTCTGCACATCGAGTTCACGCAAACGTGTGAAGACCATTGCCGCATTGCCTCTGAGGATATTTATTGCAAGAGAATATCCGTCCGACTCGATACGCCTGATACAAAGCAAGTCGATATCCTCTCTTGTTACCTCCCTGCCCTCTGCATAAGCCGAAAGCTTTTCAAGCTCCTTGCTGATAAATGCAGTGTCGCACAAACAGAGGTTTGCAAGATACTCTGCATTGCTTTTTGTTATGATACAGCCGCTTTTTGCAAGATAGGTGGATATAGACTTTCCAAGGTCGGAAGCCCTTTTGTATTCAAAGTTGCAGACAGTGCCATGCTTTTCGCAGAAATCTGCAAAGCGCTTGTTTTTGTCTGTAAGATACTTTTTGTTCTTGAAAAGGTCAACTCCTGTGGCATAGATTATCACTGTGGTGGTTTCGCCAAGAGAGCCTAGGATCTTTTTCAGGTCGTCCAGATCGTCCTTAGTCACGGCATCTATATTAAGGTCGTTTATAGTCACCACCACACGTTCAGCCATAAAAGGCAGAGCTTCGCAAGCGTCTGTAAGCATTGGAAAATCAAGATTTTTGCCGTCAAGCTTATGAAAGTTCATGACCTGAGCGTCAGCAGGGCAAAGCTTGTTCACAAGCCTTTTGGTAAAGCTTTCAAGTGCCGCTGTATCATGTCCGTAAAAATAATAAAGGCTGTCGATATCATTCTCTCTTATCGTTTTACCAAGAGCCGAAGCCGTAAGCAAAGCCATAGTCCGTCCTCCTTATCTGCGAATTTTTCATATCTATCATCAATGGGTATTCTTCATCTGTTGTGTCAAGGTTTCTGCCGTTTATGGTGACAGAACCTTTTTCTATAGTGACCACACAGCCCTCGGTGGTAATTTTATAGCCGTCCTCCAATGCTTCTATCTTAACACCGTTCCAATCAAGCTGTGCGCCTGTCATGAACGGCAGTTCGCTGTCATTATCAGGCTCGCCATTTATATAAAATCTGTCAGGTCGTATAGTCATCTGCTCGTTATATTTCGTTATAGTGTAATACTGTTCGCTTTCTATAAATGCGCCTTTTAGGTCTTTTATGCCGTAAAGCTCCAAAAAGCTTTCCATACCGCTGTTGAGCTTACCCTTACTGCCCATATCGAAAACCATACCTTTTGTTTTATCATACAGCACAGCCTGCACTGCATTTCCTTTTGGCATTACAACTATCTTTACCGAGCCTCCAAAAGCAAGAGAAAAATTATACACCGCTGTCCAACATACAAGCATTAGAGCAGTGCAAAAAGCCCCAAGCTTTACTGATTTTCTCAGAAACATGACCGCCACAGGCACAAGGCAGGTAACGAGCATTACAATGCCAAGTGGTCTTACTCCACGAGGAAGATAGGCAAAGCTGAATTTTGAAAACAGCTCAGCAAGAAACAGAACGACTTTCAGAAGATACTTTACCACCGTCAGCACAGGATAGGCTATTATTGCCGCACCGCCTGTTACCGCAGTTATTACCGTCAGACCCAGAGCAAGGGTACAGACAGGCACCAGCAGGATATTTGATAGTGGTGCAACAAGAGATATCTCACTGAAAAACATTAGCTGAACAGGCATTGTGCAAAAAAGTATCGTCACCGCATTTACTGCCTGCCGTTCAAGGCTGTACAAAATGCCTTCGCCCTTTACAAGTGCCGCTGCTTTCGGGCAGACCGTGCCTATCACAAATGTTGCTGTGAATGACAGCAAAAACGAGCAGTCCGCCGCCGCATATGGCGAAAGAGTGAGTATTACAACAGCGCAAAGACAGAGAGTATTTGCTGGGTCTGGTCTGCGGTAAAGGAGCGGTGCGGCAGTGACCAAGGTCAGCATAACAGCCGCCCTCACAACGGAGACTAACAGACCTGCAAAGACCGCAAACGCCCACACCGCAACAGTTTGGACGGCAAATATCACACGCTTATCCTTGCTTAGTTTCTGCATGAGCCAGCCTATCATGGCACTTATTATGACCACATGAGTTCCCGACACGGAAAATATATGACCTATGCCACTACGATAGACCGTGAGCTTCGTTTGCTTTGAAAGCTCAGTTTTATCTCCGCAGAGCATTGCAGCGGCAAAACCGCCCTCATCTCCGCCTATGATATCGTTTATCAGCATGAACATCTTGTCACGATAATGCATTATACTGCGTAAGATGACGTTCCCACCGTCTGTGACTTCTATGCTTTCAGCGGTCGAACCTTGGAGAAAAATGCCCTTAGGCCGGTCATACTGCTCTGATTTGAAATTGATGCTGTCTTTTATCCTGCTGACCTTTACTGTCGCCACGATATTGTCATAGTAATCATATTCAATGTCATCTGCATAAAAGGTCAGCCTGCCTTTTACTCCCCCAACGGTACCATTGACACTTAGTCGGCAGGTGTCAGAGCCTATATAGCTTATGTCGGTTATCTCGCCTTTAACTGTGACGGTCTTTCCGTCTAAAGCTGTCAGTTTATCATAGAAAATGTGAGTATAAGCGGTATTGACTCCCACCGCTATCAGGAACGAAACAAAGCAGAGAGCTATATGCTTTCGGTATCTCTTAAAAAGCGCAAAGACTGTAATGGCTACACACGCTGACGCAAGTGCAAAAACTGCGTTGTTCCTGCCCCAGCCAATGGTACAGAGAAAAAGTCCTGCAAAATACGAAAAGCCGATATAACAGCTTTTTCTCACCACTGCCGCCGTCCCCCTTAAAACTAAGGGCGGATAAGAAATTTACCCGCCCGTTTGATTTCTTTAACCGGCTGGCCAAGCAAGTGGTCTGCCTGCAAGAAGATGAAAATGAATGTGGAAAACACTCTGACCTGCCTGCTCGCCGCAGTTGGAAACAACTCTGAAACCGTCCTTAAGGTCGAGGTCTTTGGCAAGCTTTGCGATAACTTCATAGATATGTGCGATAACCGCACTGTTTTCAGGTGTTATCTCATCAAGCTTTGAAATATGCTGCTTAGGGATAACAAGATAATGAATCGGAGCTGTAGGAGCAATGTCCTCAAAAACGTATGTCAGCTCGTCCTCGTATATTTTCTTTGAAGGTATTTCCCCGGAAATAATTTTACAAAAAAGACAATCTTCCATTTATCTCTCCGCCTTTCAAAAAGGGGTAGGCTGCACAGCATTTTGCACAGCCTTTGCCCATATTATTTTACAAATTCGCCAACTATTTCGTTTACCTTATCGAGAGCTTCGTCTATCTTAAATCTATCGCCGATACCAGCCATAGCAGAGTCAGGACGTCCGCCGCCCTTGCCGCCTGTGAGTGCTGCTACCTTGCCTGCTATCTTGCCTGCGTGTGCGCCCTTTGCAACAGCATTCTTGCCGCAAACTACAACAAGATTTGCCTTTTCACCGTCAACGCCTGCAACAACTGCAACTGCGTCAGCTTCTCTTGCTTTAAGCTCGTCGCCCATTTTTCTGAGCATATCAGGTCTTGTGTTGGTGAGCATTGCAGTAACTACCTTAACACCGTTGACCTCATATGGGTTATCAAACAGTGACTTTGTTTTGAGATTTGTTATCTCTGCCTGCAAAGCGTCTCTTTCCTTTTCAAGATCCTTGACTTCCTGCATGATAGTGTGGCATCTCTTTACGATGTCCAGTGGATTTGCAAGCTTAAGGCTTTCAGCCGCCTGCTGGATAGTTGCGGCTCTTTCCTCAACAAGCTCCAGAACGCCTCTGCCTGTTACGGCTTCGATACGTCTTACGCCTGAAGCTACAGAGCTTTCGGAGATTATCTTGAACAGACCTATTCTTGAAGTATTGTCAAGATGTGTACCGCCACAGAACTCGATAGAAGCTGTTTCGTCACCGTCACCCATTGTTACAACTCTTACAGTTTCACCGTATTTCTCACCGAACAGAGCCATAGCGCCAAGCTTCTGAGCTTCTGCGATAGGCATTTCTTCCATTTTTATATCAAGAGCTTCAAGGATATACTTGTTTACAAGTGCTTCGACCTTGAGCTTCTCCTCTGCTGTCATTGCGTTGAAGTGAGAGAAGTCAAATCTCAGTCTATGAGCGTCAACGAGCTGACCTGCCTGATGAACGTGTTCACCGAGAACTTTTCTCAGTGCAGCCTGAAGAAGATGTGCGCAGCTATGGTTTCTCATAACAGCACCGCCGCGGCTCTTTTTCTCTTATCAAAAATCGCGACATCGCCGCGCTGCACAAAATTTCCGCTCATCACACAGACAATGTCGCTGCCGAACTCCTCCGAAATGCGGGAGAGCAGTGCCGCGTGGCCGTTATGCAGCGGATTAAACTCGCAAACAACGCCCGAAATCTTGTTTTTTCCAATCATTTTATAGGAAACTCCTTGAAATTTACATGATTTTGTATTATCATAAGTATAAAGCAATGAAGATCAATTTACAAGCCGCGTTTCCTTATTTATAATTTTGGAAGTGTCGTGCTTATTTTTTGTGCGTTTGCACAGATGATCCAATTCAAATTTAACCATGATTCAGGGGGAAGACGAAATGAAAATTCTGGTCATCAACGCCGGCAGCTCCTCACTTAAGTATCAGCTGATCGATATGGACAACGAGCAAATGCTTGCAAAGGGCAACTGCGAGAAGATTGGCCTTGAAATGGGCATTTTCGGCCACAAGACGGCAGACGGCAGAGAGAAAAAGATCGAAATCCGCATGGCGAACCACACCGAAGCGTTCGAGCAGGTCAAGAACGCACTTCTCGACAGTGAAGTCGGCGTCATTAAGGATCTGAGCGAAGTCGCTGCTATCGGCCACCGTATCGTTCAGGGCGGCGCGCTCTTCAGCGAGTCCGTTCTCGTTGACGAAAAGGTCATCGAGGGCATCGAAAGCCTCATCCCGCTTGCACCGCTGCACAACAGCGCACATGTACAGGGCATTCGTGCCTGCATGAGCGTTTTCGGCAAGGAAGTCCCGGAAGTTGTCGTGTTCGATACGGCTTTCCATTCCACCATGCCGCAGAAGGCTTACATGTTCGCTGTGCCGTATGAGTACTATGAGAAGTACAAGATCCGCCGCTATGGCTTCCACGGCACTTCCCACCGCTATGTCAGCCACCGCGTTGCAGAACTCATGGGCAAGGACATCAAGGATCTGAAGCTTATCACCTGCCACATCGGCAACGGTTCCTCCATCACCGCCATCAAGAACGGCAAGGTCATCGACACCAGCATGGGTCTCACCCCGCTTGACGGCTTCATGATGGGTACCCGTACCGGCACGCTTGATCCGTCTGTTGTCACGTTCATCGCAGAGAAAGAGAACCTCACCCCGGCACAGCTTTCCGACCTCTTCAACAAGAAGTCCGGCCTGCTCGGTATCTCCGGCATTTCCAGCGATGACCGCGACATCTGCAAGGCAGAGGACGAGGGCAACGAGCGTGCACACCTCGCACATGAGATGCTCGTTTATCAGATTCAGAAATTCATCGGCAGCTATGTCGCTGCGCTGAACGGCGTAGACGCAATCGTCTTCACCGCAGGTCTTGGCGAGAATCAGGATACCCTGCGCGAGCGCATCTGCACCAACATGGAATACCTCGGCATCAAGTTCGATCACGAAGCCAACAAGGGCGTTCGCGGCAAGGAGAAGAAAATCTCCGCGCCGGACAGCAAGGTCGCTGTTTACATCGTCCCGACCAACGAAGAACTTGTCATTGCACGCGATACGAAAGCCATCGTTGAAAAGCTGTAATTTCACCTGAAATTCGATACCGGATCCGTTTTTGCGGGTCCGGTATTTTTCATATTTAAGTATTTTAAGCGAAAATCGCGGGTTTATTTTCTGTTTTTGGCTTTCGAACCGCAAAAATGGTTGCAAATTTGTAACTATTGTGTTATGATTGTAACTGTATAAAACGATCTGTACCATATTCTGCCGCAACAGGACAGAAACCGGCTTTTGCTTCTACAGGTCGATGCCTTGATAAGGATAGGTGAAAACACATGCAATACAGAAAAAGAATGCTCCGAAAGAAGGGCACGGCTCTGTTGCTTTCCGCGCTGCTATTGGCTTCTGCGCTGCCGCTTGCGGCCTATGCGGAAGAAGTTTCCGCAAAAACAACCGAATACGTGAACTTCCGCTCCGGCCCCGGTACGAATTACAGCTCGCAGGGGATCATCGCTTCCGGCACCAGCATTACAGTAACGGATACGAGCAATTCCGAGTGGTACGCCGTGCGTCTTTCTAACGGATCTACAGGTTATATTTACGCCGAGTATATTTCCATGTCTGGCGGCAGCACAAGCAACGGGGAAGAACGCAGTGCCAAAACGACGGAATATGTGAATTTTCGCTCCGGACCGGGCACAAATTATAGTTCTAAAGGCGTCATTGCATTAGGCACCACCGTTACGGTCACCGACACGAGCAACGCCCAGTGGTACGCCGTGCGTCTCTCGAACGGCTCTACAGGCTATATTTTTGCCGAATACATCAGCTTCACGGGCAGCAATACGCCGTCTGCTACGGCGGCACCTACACAGGCGCCATCCAACGGTTCCGAGCAGACCGCAAAAACGACCGAATACGTAAACTTCCGTTCCGGCCCCGGTACGAATTACAGTTCTAAAGGCGTCATTGCATTAGGTACCACCGTTACGGTCACCGACACGAGCAATTCCGAGTGGTACGCCGTGCGCCTCTCGAACGGCTCTACGGGCTACATATTTGCGCAATACTTGAAGCTGAACAGTTCTTCCTCCGCAACGGCAACGCCCGCACCGACACAGGCACCGAGCGGTTCCGAGCAAAGCGCGAAAACGACGGAATACGTAAACTTCCGTTCCGGCCCCGGCACGAATTACAGCTCTAAAGGCGTTATCGCTTCCGGCACAACCGTCACGGTCACAGATAGGAGCAACTCTCAGTGGTATGCCGTGCGCCTTGCAAACGGCTCCACGGGCTACATCTTTGCACAGTATTTGAAGGTCACCGGCACGTCGTCCGCAACGCCTACACCTACGCAGGCACCGTCCAATGATGGCACTGTGCAGGCTAAGCTCACCGCAGACGTAAACCTGCGCCGCGGTGCAGGTACGAATTACGGCGTCATCAAGGTCATCGGCACCGGCACCACCGTTACGGTCACAGACGCGTCGAACAGCCAGTGGTACAAGGTAAAGCTTTCGGACGGCACAGAGGGCTATCTATTCTCCGAATATCTGAAAGTTACTTCCGGCGATATTAATTCTGCCAAGCCTTCCGCAACGCCCACGCCGACCCCGGCGCCGAGCAACGGAACCGTACAGGCCAAGACCACATCCGATTTAAATGTGCGCAAAGGCCCCGGCACAAGCTATGGCATCATCAAGGTTATCGATATGAACGTTACCGTTACCGTTACGGAAGCCACAAACAGCAGCTGGTACAAAGTGAAGCTTTCCGACGGCACAGAGGGCTACCTTGCCGCGCAGTACTTGAAGATCACCTCCGGCGATATCAACTCCGTAAAGCCCGGTAACAGTGGAGATGATAACACCAATAACGGCAATAACTCCAATACGCCTGCAACAGGCGAATACGTCCGCGTTACGGTCGGCCTCAACCTGCGTTCCGAGCCGAACACGAGCTGTAAAGTACTCACCGTTTTGAGCACTGGCACCGTGCTGAACGTGCTTGACCGCAAAACGAGCGGCTGGGTGCATGTGCGTACGACCGGCGGCGCAGAGGGCTATGTCTCGGCAGAATATGTCACAGCATATGACCCGTCTTCGTCCAGCGCATCGGTCTCCGTTTCTTCCGTCGATCTCGCACAGTATAAGACCATCTACATTCAGGCTTCTGCTTCCGGCTCTGTTACGTGGGGGAGCAGCGATGCTTCCGTTGCAACGGCAAAATCCGGTGTTTCCGGTCAGCTCTTCATTTACGGCGCTGCGCCGGGCACGGCCAAGATTACCGCAAAGAGCGCAAACGGCACTGCACTTGCCACCGTTTCCGTCACGGTCTCCGCGCCGGAAGCTGTCCGCTTTGCGTACACAACACCGAATATTATCACAGCTGGTGCATCCTTCAATTTGAAGGCGGTTACGGATACGCAAAAATCCGCCGTGCGCTTTGAGATTGATGGCGTCGGCACCTACGATACCACGTCCTACGATTCCGAAAGTCAAGGCGACAACAACGTCCGTATTTTCTCTGCTTCGGCTACAATCAGTACACCTGGCACCTACACGGTGCGTGCGTATTCGTCTTCCGGCGGCGGTTATTCCTCCGATTACAGAGAGTTCACCATCCTCGTCGTCTCTACAACGGATTCCGATACGACAACAGGCGAGAGCCGCCGCGTAAGTGACAGTATGCTCGACAACATCGCCTCTTATGAAGGCTATGTCCCACAGGTTTCGCCGGACACGCTTGCCGGCAATATCCCGACCGTCGGCTACGGTTACGTTGTTTCCAAGAACACCACATTCTACAATAACCTGACCCGCTCGGAAGCAAAGGCCATGCTGGCCGATACCGTCAACCGCGGCTCTTACACCACAGAGATCAACCGTTTCATCTCGAACAACGGCCTTTTGATGAGCCAGTGCCAGTTTGATGCGCTTGCAAGCTTCTCTTACAATGTCGGCGCAGGCTACTGGAACGGCTCCGGCAACTGCTACGTGCGTACAGTCATCATGAACGCCGTTGTTCCGCCGCAGGATCTGTCTTCTTCCAATCCGTACGGCGGTAAGGTAACGGCTTCCACACTGCCCATGTATCAGGACCACAGCGCTTCTTCCACGCAGATTACTACGCTTAAGATCAACACAAGTGTGAACGTCATCGATTATTACCGCGACTCAAGCACGAAGCAGAGCTGGTACAAGGTCTCTGCAAGCGGCAAGAGCGGTTGGGTGCGCGCAGGCGATGTTGCTTTCAACAGCACCTCCGGTCTCACGCATGACCTGAACTATGTGGACGCCTACACATTCGGCAGCAATCTGCTGGATTGGCATGTGGCAGGCGGCAACTGCTACATCGGCCTGTATTACAGACGCCTTGCAGAAGCTAAGGTATTCTCCTACGGCAACTACGCCGAGGCATCGCCCTCTAACGGCAACTATAAGAAGAATACATACGGTTACAAAGTCCCGAGCTGTCTGTAAAGCTAAATTACTTTTCATAGTCCTAAAATTAAGCTGTGCATTCTAATGGAGTGCACAGCTTTTCTTTATATGCTCGGCAATGTGTAAAGTTTTGTCACTTTACGTGCTATTTATAAAACGGCAAGCCGACTGCTTTCACCAGTCGGCTTGCTTTTATATTATGCGATCGACCGATCAGCAGCCACAGCCGCCGCAGCCGTTGTTGCAGCCACCACAGTTGTTGCAGCCGCAATCGTTACCGCAGCCACAGCCGCCGCAGCACAAGAGGATCAATATGATGATGATGATCCAAGAGCAACCTCCACCAAAACCGTTACACATGATTGAACGCCTCCTTTCGTTTACAGTACAGAATATGAAAGTGGCGGAAATGTGTGATGGTCAAAGCAAAACTTCAATAACTTTTTAAATTTATGCGTTTCAATTAGTATTATTGAGAAATAATTTGAAACAGATAGATAATTTAATGTAATTGCGGAAAATCGTCTAAAATAGTGCTTGACAATATATCCGTTTTGCTTATAATTAAAGTCAAAGAAAGTCAAAGACAAAGAAAGGACAAGAGGCGATCAGAAATGCGAATCAGCGACAGCGTTGCGAATTACATCTTACAAATGCTCAATGATGAAAACGGCATCGCGGAGATCCAGCGTAATGAGCTTGCAAACACGCTGGGCTGCGTACCGAGCCAAATCAACTACGTCATCACGTCCCGTTTCACACCGGAGCAGGGATATATCGTAGAGAGCAGGCGAGGCGGCGGCGGTTACATTCGCATCATTCGCCGGAGCATGACAAAATCCGATTTAATCATGCACATTGTCAATTCCATCGGGCCTAAGCTGGACGCGGCTTCTATGCGCGCCATGCTGCGGAATCTTGTGGAAACGGGCGTTGCGTCCGAATCCGACGCTCACCTGATGATGGCAGGGCTTTCGGATTCGGCACTTGCACCGGCGCCAAAAGAAATTCGAGATCAACTACGAGCATCGATTTTCAAAAACATGTTGCTCGTACTAAATGTATAAAAAGCCATTTTGAAAGGATGGGATGACTTATGATGTGTCAGAACTGCGGAAAGAATCCGGCAACGACCCACATTAAAACCATCGTCAACGGCAAGTTGGCGGAATATGACCTTTGCTCGGAATGTGCAAGGGCAAAAGGCTACAAGAGCTTTTTTAATTTTGATGATATGGACTTTGATTTTAACAATCTGCTCGGCAGCTTCATCGGTGCGCCGACCGGGCGCAGTAATGCGATGCGCTGCCCGAAATGCGGTGCTTCCTTTGAGGAGATTGCAGAAAGCGGCAAGATCGGCTGCGCAGAGTGTTACAATGTGTTCCGTGACCGCCTGATGCCGACTATCCACCGCATCCACGGTGCAGCAAAGCACAAGGGCAAAGTACCCGGAAGCAATGCGCTGCGCATTGTGGAACCGGCAGGTAAGATTGCCGTTGTGGAAGAACCCACGCCGATTGAAAAGAAACGTGCGGAACTGAAAGAAGCAATCGAAAAGCAGGACTTCGAGCACGCAGCTGAGCTGCGTGACGAAATCAAAGAAATGGAGAAAGGAGATGGGAACCATGCTTAACGAAGAAAAGAAATGGTATGAAAAAGCAGGTAAAGAAAGTGACGTTGTCATCAGCACGCGTGTGCGTCTGGCGAGAAACCTTGCAGATATGCCGTTCCCAAACCGCATGACGCCTGACCAGAAAGCAGCCGTAGAGCGCCGCGTACGCGATGCGATCCTCAGCGGCAACAGCGCCATCGCATCGGATTTCGACTTCGTGCAGATGGATGACCTCAGCAACGAGCAGGCGGTGTCACTTGTGGAACGCCACATCGTCAGCCCGGAGTTCATCGCAAACGCAAAGGGACGCGGATTCCTCATCTCAAAGGACGAGCGCATCTCCATTATGGTGAACGAAGAAGACCACGTGCGTATTCAAGTGCTGCATGAGGGTCTTGCGCTCAGCGAAGCTGCCGAAATGGCAGACCGCATCGATACGCTTTTAAACGAATCGCTGCGTTTTGCGTTTGATTCCGAGCTCGGCTACCTCACCCAGTGCCCGACGAACCTCGGCACCGGCATGCGGGCCTCTGTGATGCTGCATCTGCCGACGCTCACCGAAAACGGCGCAATGTCCAGAATCTCCACGAATCTTTCGAAGCTCGGCCTTGTGATCCGCGGTACATACGGAGAAGGCAGCAATGTCATCGGCGCCATGTATCAGCTTTCAAACCAGATTACACTGGGTCTCAGCGAAAAAGAGGCTGTGGAAAACTTGCAAAACATTACGATGCAGCTCATTTCCGAAGAGCGCAAAACGCGTGCTTCACTCAGCAAGAACATCAATGTGCAGGACAAAGTAGGCCGCTCCGCCGGCGTGTTGAAAAACGCACGGTTGCTTTCCTGCGATGAATATATGAAGCTTATCTCCAATGTGCGTTTCGGCATTGCGGAAAAGCTTTTAAGCGGTATAACGCTTGAAGATATTCACACACTGACCGTAGCGGTACAGCCGGCCACCATGGCAGCCGCACACGGCAGCAACCTTTCGGCGGGGCAAAGAGACATTCTCCGCGCAGACGAGGTGCGCAAAGCCCTCAAAGCGCTTCAATAATAGAAAATCAGTAAAGAGAACTGCGATACGGCAGTGATCGAAAGGACGGGAATTTATATGTATAGATTCACAGGTTTTACAGAGAAAGCAAACAATGCCATGAACCGCGCCATCGAAAAGGCGGAGGAACTTGGTCACAATTACATCGGCAGTGAGCACGTGCTCTACGGCTTGATTGCAGAGGGCAGCGGCGTTGCGTTCAACGTGCTGAATAAGCTCGGCGTGACGGCAGACGATTACGAACGCCTGATGCAGGAGAAGATTGGCACTTCTTCGCCGACGAACCTCACCACCGCATATTTCACCCCGCGCACAAAGCGCATTTTGCAGATGGCAAAGCTCGCGGCCTCCAAGCTCGGCAGTAACTATGTCGGCACGGAGCACCTGCTCATTGCCATCATTGAAGACGGTGAAAGCTTTGCGGTGCGTTTTCTGCAAATGCTCGGCGTTGACCCGCAGAGCGTTGCAAATGCGTTGTCCTCGGCGCTTTCCGACGGTTATACCGTCGATAAAGCTTCCGGCAACGCGTACCCGAAGGACGAAAACGGCGAAAAGGAAGGCGGCAGTGCACTTGAAAAGTTTGGCCGCGACCTGACAAAGCTCGCAGCCGAAGGCAAGATTGACCCGGTCATCGGCCGTCATAACGAGATTGAACGTGTCATTCAGATCTTGTCTCGTCGTACGAAGAATAATCCGGTGCTCATCGGTGAACCGGGCGTCGGCAAGACCGCCGTTGCGGAAGGCTTGGCGCTAAAGATTCATGAAGGCGAGGTGCCGGAGCTGCTGAAAGGTAAGCGTCTGGTGGCTCTTGATCTTACCGGTATGGTCGCAGGCTCTAAGTACCGTGGCGATTTTGAAGAGCGTATCAAGTCCGCCATCGACGAAGTGAAGAAGGACGGCAACGTCATTCTGTTTATCGATGAGCTGCACACGATCATCGGTGCAGGCTCCGCAGAGGGCTCTGCCGATGCCGCCAATATCTTAAAGCCGGCTCTGGCGCGCGGTGACTTCCAGGTCATCGGTGCGACGACCATCAACGAGTACAGAAAGTACATTGAAAAAGACGCCGCGCTAGAGCGTCGTTTCCAGCCGGTACATGTCGGTGAGCCGACCGAAGAAGAAGCGGTGCAAATCCTTGAAGGTCTGAAAGATCGCTACGAGGCGCACCATAAAGTACAGATTACCAATGAAGCCATTGAGAGCGCCGT
>ERZ772886.194-NODE-194-length-58885-cov-5.121758_pt1 | contig 58885 bp, 56 predicted proteins | sample MGYA00512128_ERZ772886 | MGnify/ENA primary metagenome ERZ772886 (study PRJEB29015, sample SAMEA2737698) | human gut metagenome | biome: human gut; feature: human-associated habitat; material: faeces | place: China | collected 2012 ... | reverse complement strand
TACACAACAAATGAAAAAAGACCGAACCCTTACGGATTCGGTCTTTCTTCTTAGCTTGAGGGGTATATTGAGGAGGGTAGAACATGTATCCAAGAAAGGTGCGGTTCCTTTTCTTCTGAATACGCTTATATTATACCGCGGTTTCAAAAAGAGTTGTTAAATAGCCATGAATAAACGTTAAAGATTTTGGAACGCATTTATGAACGCTTTTTTCGAGAAAATCCGCAGAAAAAGCAAACAATCGTTTGCATTTTTCGAAAATATATGATACAATGGTTTTAATTAAAGAACTGCCCATTTCTACGGGACTGATTTTGTATTAAAACGGAGGAATCGCATATGGCGAGTTTAACGAAAAGCCAGCAGCTTGTATATGACTATCTTTGCTCCACCATGGCAGAACGTGCCGTGCCGCCCTCTGTGCGTGAGATCTGCGCGGCGACCGGTTTGCGCTCCACCTCTACGGTGCATTCCCACTTGAAATCTTTGGAGGCACTCGGCTACATCACACGCGATGCGGGCCTGAATCGCTCCATTCACATTGTAGGCGCATCTGCCGCAAAGCAGGTGCCGATTCTCGGCAAGGTGACGGCCGGTCTGCCCATTCTGGCCGTGGAAGATATTGAGGGCTATATCCCCTACCCGGACAAAAGCGGCAAAGAGCTTTTCGCGCTGCACGTGGACGGCCTGAGCATGATCAACGCCGGCATTCTGGACGGCGACTATGTCATCGCAGAGAAAACGCCTGTGGCGGAAAACGGCGAGATCGTAGTCGGCATGATCGGCGATGAAGCCACCGTGAAGCGCTTCTATAAGGAGAAGGGCACGTTCCGTCTCCAGCCCGAAAACCCGGATTTCGAGCCCATCATCTCCGATGAAATCACCATTCTCGGCAAGGTTATCGCGGTCATTCGGTATTATTAAGCTTTAAAAGCATAAAGAAAAGTCTTGGCGACACAGCAGGAGCTGCAAACAGTCGCCAAGACTTTTTTTGATAAAATCGTACTTCTCAGTGCATCTTATTTTCAATTCCGGCTAAATCGCCATACCCATTACGAATCGTACTTGAAATATTCTGTATCGGAAGACGTATCTCGAATGGAGACAGAGAAGGAATAATCGCCGAAATCTGTTTGGAGAACCGCTTCTTCGGAGCCGGATTGCCAACGAATATCCATTTTCGTTCCGTTCACTTCAGCCACGATTTTTGCATTTGCAGAAAAAACAGGAAACTGGTTTCTCATCCGCAAAAGCTCGATTTGTTTTTGCACAATCGGCTTTTTCATTCCGGCAGCTATATCAGAGCATGTCAGGTTCGTGCGGTTGATTTCTTTATGCCCACCGGCACCCGCCCTTTGAACGGCAGCATGATCATTACGACCGGCAAACAGATCCAGATACCAAACCTGCGGTTTACCCGGCATGAAAAGCTGTATTGCCCGTGCCAGAAGCATTTTTTTGTCGTCTTCTCCCAGTGCACTGTAATACGTGGCATTTACTTGATAGTATACATTTTTTGCGCCGTGCAGATCTTTCACATATCCACCACGGGACACCACTGTATCAATGAGGCTTTGAATTCTTTCTTCCGGAAGCAGCCCTTTTAAATCCAACAACGGAATACCATCATGACAGCCCAACATATTAACAGTCAGCATTTTGCGGTCACAGATTTCCCGTATCCACTGTACAAGAACTTCTCCGGACCTTCGTTCAAGTGCATCCAGCAATAATCCGGGTAGGAAAAAGTCATACACCATATACCCTTTTTCTGCAATCGTGCGGTATGTTCCCTCCGCATAGCTGGCATGTATCTCCGGCAAAAGCGTGATACCCAGCGGTTTTGCCAAATCTGTCACCTTGCCGAGCAGCTCCCATGTTCCCGGATCATTCAAGAAATTCCGTGCACCCGGCTCTTTCGGTGCATAGGCAAAGGCGTCCAGACGAACGATTTTTGCGCCGTAACCGGCAAGTGTTTGCAGCGTATTTTTGTAGAATTTCCAAACGAGCGGTGAACGGATATTCAGATCCATCTGACCCAAATATCGACGATTTCTTTCCATGAAGTCAACCACTGCACCGCGATACACCTCTAATTGACCAAGTTCCGTCTGCTCGGGCCATTTGCCCTGCTCGACAGCCGCATTGACCAAAGAAGCCAACCGAACTGCCGGAGCATATTTTCCGTGTGTGATTGCCATAAAGTCCTGCGCATCTACATGGGAATAGACAACTTCCTGATAGAAAGTATTCCAATACGGAACATTGCTGCCGTCAGGAAACTGCACCATTAAAATCGGCAAGCCGGGTTTACGGAAAAACATATTTTGCAGCAGTTCGGAGTCCGGCCGGATATATCCCTCCTCGGTCATCGTTCCATGACCTGCCCAAAATCTGTTCCAATCTATAAAGAAGTCACGATAGAGGGATCGTTCCCCGTTTTTCAGTATATCCTGAAATTGCTCGGAAAGCACCGAAGCATGATTTAGTACAAAATCCAACTTCAAGTCAATTCCCATTGAGCGCAGCGCATCGAGATCCGTTTGTTCTGCCAGCAAGTCATTGAGTCGATAGTCTATAACAGAAAATCCGCGATCCAGATCGGTGTTGAACAGGCTTGGAAGAATATAGAACGAAGAAAATACGTCCTTCATTTCCGGCTGTTCCAAAAACGATATACATCCCTTTAATGTGCCGCCCAAGCTGTCAGGATAAGCATTCAGCATCGGGCCAAGGCAGAAATCACCGTCACACATACAATATCTCCTATCGACCGGCGTCCATTTGCCGCTTAAACTGTTCGTAAGTTAAAAAGTCGCCGGATTTTGACAAGATAATTTTTGCAGCATGTGCTCGGTTTTCTAACATACCCTGCTCTATCTCCAAAACCATAGCAATAAACGGCGTATCTGTATTCGCATCTCGAGCACGAAGCAGACGGTATTCTCTCGTTTCAGCCGGTGTACTGTTCAGCAGGATCGGAATATCCACACCGTCAAACTTTCCGCAATTGCCGTGCGTCCATTCGAGAATGATCACCGAAATATTCCGAAAATCCTTTTCTTCATACCAAAGCTCTGTCTCCGTGCGTCCCATTCTTTTCAGCCATATCTTATCCGCACCGCTTTTAAACTGTGTCAGCGTTTTGGACAGTTCATCAAATTCCTGTTCCTGTTCGGAACCGAGATATTCTGCCAACGCCTTTCGACCGGCTTTTTGATATACGGTCAGCCACGGGTATCTGTCTGCTTCTTTCGATGCAGAGTCCGTTTCCGCTTCCTGCAGTGCTTTAAGTTCACGTGCGGCATCCGGGGTATAAACATTCTGCTCCAGCATACCGCGTATGCCTGCTAAACGGAAAATTCGCATACGTTCCGCGTCATTCAAAGAAGGAATGCGCCGAGGGTAATTGTCGCCGGACAGCGTATAGCACCCGATTCCGAGTTGATTAAAATAGTATGTTAAAAGGGACGAAATACCCGTTTTTCCCACGCCGGATCCACCGCACACCGTAATAACTGCTCGTTTTGCCGGTGATTTTTCCAGAACTTCGCGCAGCATAGGTAAAACTACCGGAAAAATCTTTGCGGCTTTTTCTTTCTGCTGCGGTCCAATCCATATTTTGTCTCCCGGAGTATCTCCCTGCGGAATATCTTCCGGAATTTCCGGGGGCTGCCATGCCTGCATGGCTTTTTCAAGCGTCAACATCAAATCTGCAGTCAAGCTTACTTACCTCCATATTTTTATAATCTCTTGCCTTCTTCTGCCTTTTTGAACGAAAGCCAGCCAAAACTGTTACCGGATTGTACAAAATGGATCGGAAGATCACACGCAAGCACTTTCGGCAACCACTGTGCCATATACCGCATTCCGGGTTCTTCCAAATTGAAGTGTCCGACATTCAGCAGCGCGCGTCGGATTCCCAAAGTATTTGCATCCTGCACATACTCACCGATTGTCCAATCGATCACCTCACCGGGAATGATCAAATCGCAATTCATTTTTTCAATGAGCTGTATATTTTGCCTGTCCCAGTCCGTTCCGAAAAAATGTCCGACGATTGCTACTCGCTCCACAGGCATTTCCGGGTCTCCTATAATGCGAATCCCATCGATTTGCATGGTATGCGCAACATGCTCCGCCACCGCGCGGACCGTAGTAAGCGGCAAGTGGTATGCGGTTCCCGGAAAATAGTTTTCCGTCTCCTGATACTGTTCCCAGCCGAGCATTTTAGCCAACCCGGAAAAGATACCGTCGGGTCTATGGTTGTGGATATGATCGTGATCGCGGTATACAACGATACCGAGACGCTCAAGAAGCTGCTTTTTTGCCTGATACACACAGTTATCCTGAAGCCAATCGGTCTCGTCCCATCCGTCGTAGAAAAGCGGCTCATGGCCGATGATTAAATTGCATCCCAGCTCAGCAGCTTTATGAATGACTTCTGCCGTTGGACAACAGGACAACACGATTCCTGTGCAGACCTGATCCGGATCGCCGTATTGCACGATGTCGCACGTTCTGCGCTCCGGCTCCAGCGGTCCGTGATATGCTTCTAATTTATCAATGATTTCTGAAATTTTCATTGCCGTATTCCTTTGCTTTACACTTTGTTGGCACCCATCTTCTTGTAGACATCCCCTCTGTCGATCCAGTCGAGAAAATTATTGATTTCAAGATCCCAAATGGCAAATTCGTGCTCATAACCGGGCAGGTCATCATAGCGCAGCCGACCGCTCTTCCAAATCGGTTCAACAAATTTATGGTATTCCTGCACACTCTTATAAAGGAAATCTCTGTCGCCGATGCTCAGGAAGAGATCCGGCAGCTTCTTACCCTCTGCCACAGCTTTTTCTGTCGCAGCGTAAAGATCCACCCACTGCGGCCCCTTCGTCTTTTTGCTTTCTATATCCTTTTTCGAGAATACGGCCGGCGAAAGGGCACCAATCGCGCTGTACCGGTCCGGATTCTCAATGCCGTGCAGCAACGCGCCGTAGCCACCCATGGAAAGACCCGCAATATAGCGATCCTTCGGACTGTCGGAAATCGGGAAATAGGCTTCAACAAATTCAGGAAGTTCGTGATTCAGAAAATCGTAGTAATTGTCGCCCATATCATCATTCATATACGCCTTGTTTCCGACAGAGAATGTAACGATAGCAATCCTTTTTTCTTCTGCATATCTCTCAACGCTTGTATAGCGGAGCCAAGCCATATAGTCGTTTCCCATACCATGCAGCAAATATGCAACCGGGAACTTCCCCGGCAAGCTGTGTGTATGCGGATCATCCATATTGCAGGATGTAAAAGACGGAAGCGTCACTTCGATATCAACACCGTGACAAAGTGAATACGAAAAGAAATTGCAATGGATCTGTGCCATACTTTTACCTCCAAAATAAGCAGTTCTTTAAAACGTGTTAAATACGATCATTTGTATAAACGATCGTCGCATGACCGACAATCCGGTGCATCCACGCACTTGCGCCCTTGCTGTGTGCATCATAATAGATATAAAAAACGCTGGACACATCTTCATCTTCAAAAGCCATAACATAAGGATCTACATCGTAGACTTTATGCTCCTTTTCACAAAGCGATGCTGCGTAAGTATCACTTTATTCCATGTATTTTTTCCAATCAGACATGTTCTGTCTCCCTTTTATCAGCCCTTGACGCCGCCAATGACGATGCCTTTGACGAAAGATTTCTGAATAAACGGATACACGATCATGACCGGGATAACAGCCACGACTGCGATTGCCATACGGATGCTGACACTCGGAAGCGTACCCATTTCAATATTGATGCCCTGCAGCTGCGTTGCAGTTTTGAGAAACTGAATGTTGTTAAGCATATTCGTCAGAACGTTCTGAATACTGTACAGATCCGTACGTTTTACAAGGTAGTACAGACCGTTCGTCCAGTCGTTCCAGTAAGCCAGACCGGACATCAGACCGATCGTTCCGATGATCGGTGTTGACATAGGCAATACGACGTTGACGAGCGTACGCAGTTCACTTGCGCCGTCCAGCTTTGCGGCTTCGATGATCGCATCCGGGATATTCGTTTTAAAGTAATTGCGCATTAGAATTACGTTAAATGGACTCATCAGAAAACTCGGGATCAAAAGGGCAAAGATTGTATCGCGAATATGAAAGAACTGCGAATACATAATGTACGTCGGCACGAGACCGCCGTTAAAGAGCATCGTAAAAAACACAAAGAATGCGATCGCATTTCGACCTTTGAGGCCCGGGCGTGCAAGCGGATAAGACAGGCATACCGTCATGCATACATTGCAAACCGTACCAATTGCCGTGACAAAGAATGTAATGCCATACGCGCGCAAAACCGTTTTTCCTGTTTTAAAGATATACGTATAAGCATCCGCACTGAATTTTTCCGGAAAGAAGGAATAACCGTTCAGCATAAGTGTTTGTTCATCCGTGAGGGATGCCATCAACAGGAGCAAGAGCGGAAGCAAGCACACCAACGTTAAGATTATCAGAACAATATGCGGTATAATTTTAGCAGACTTACTTGTGGTAATCATAGTATCATCCCTTTCCCGTATAATCAGAACAACGCGCTTTCTTTATCGATCTTTCTCGTAATCATATTCGTAATCATAACCAGAACAAAACCGAGAATAGACTGTAAGAAACCGGCTGCCGAGGAACGACCAACATCGTTGAGTTGCAGGAGTCCGCGGTAAACATACGTATCAATTGTGTTTGTTACACTGAACAGAAGACCGTTGTTCATCGGCACCTGATAAAACAGACCGAAATCCGAATAGAACATTCTGCCGATGTGCATAATAACCAACGTAATGATTGTGGTCTTGAGGCACGGGAGCGTGATGTGACGAATCTGCTGCCATGTGGAAGCACCATCAATAACCGCCGCCTCATAATAAGAATCGTCGATGCCGATCAGAGTCGCAAAATAGAGGATAGACGAATAGCCGAAGCTTTTCCACAGATAAATGAACGTGAGGATAAAAGGCCAGTATTTCGGCGAGGAATACCAGCTGATCTCGTCCATACCGAGCAGCTTTAAGATTGAATTGTTGATAAAACCGTTATCCGAGCTGAGAAATGCAAATGCCAGATAGCTGACAACCGTAATGGACAGAAGATACGGAATCAGAATGCTCGTCTGATAAACACGCAGCATTTTCGTGCGTACCTGCTCAAGGAAAATCGCCACAACGATTGCCAAAATCGTACCGAGTACGATAAATGCCAGATTATAGCAAAGTGTATTGCGGAAGATTACAAAGGCGTCACTTGTCTTAAAAAGATAGGTGAAGTTGTCCAGACCCACCCATGGGCTATCAAAAACACCGACTGTATAGTTGATTTTCTTAAATGCAAAGGTCAGGCCGAACATCGGCAGATAATTGTTGATGATAAGATAAAGAAGACCGGGAATCATCAAAAGATACAGCGGGAGATTGCGTGTAAAGCTGCCTTTTTTCTTAATTTTCCCTTGTCTATTCTGACTTGTAGAATTTGACATTTTATTACCTCTTGTCTTTCCGTTTGATACATGTCTGAAAATGAAATAGATACCGGGGAGGAACAAACCGCATATAAGCCTTACGGCGACGCTTTATTCCGAAATAGAACCGGGTCTGCGTACATATTTCTAGTTTATGCAGCAGACCCAGTCTTATAATTATATCATTTTATTTCAGAATCAGCCTGCCAGAAATGCATCGAGCTGTTCCTGTTTTGCCGCAACAATCTCATCGATACCGGCATCACGAAGTCCCTGCTGGAACTGTGCGAGCGTTGCATCGAAATCTTCGACGGCACCGCCGGATAATGCATTCTCATACTGGTTCACGACATTCGTGCAAGCGGAGACCGCATCCGAAACGCCTGTAAGGTCGAACTGGCAACCAAAAGCCTTGGACTGCTGTGCATTCTTGTTGGCTGCAAGCATACGATCGTAATAATCTGCAGGATATTCAAACGGAATGGAAATCGTAGAGTTTAATGCCGTCCAAGAATAACCAAGGCACCAGCCTGTGGTAGAAATGTCTTTGCCGTCAACGTATGTAGCCGTGTTATCCTCGAGCACCTGATAGTGCTGACCCTCAATACCGTTGATCAGAAGATTTTCAACATCGGGATCGGTCGCCATCAAGTAGATAAGAGCTGCTGCAGCTTCCGGATTCTTCGTGGCCGGGTTGACGCATTCATAGGCCCCCGGCGTGATCGCGACCGCATCCTCATAGATCTGGAGGGAAGCGATATCGGTACCGAAGTTCTGAGAAGACCAGATACCGTTCATCTCGGCACTGAAGTGACTTGCAAAGCAGCCAAATGCCTTACCGGACGGGATGTAATCGATCGGCGCATCTGTGACATTCAGAATATCCGCCATGTAGCAGCCCATCTCTTTCCACTGCTTGAAGTAGCCTACAAGCTCCTCATAGCCAGCGCTCTCATAATAATTCGTAACCGTGGTATCCTGGCCGTAGTTATCCAGAACACCAAGCTTGTTGCCAAGAGAATCGATTCGGGAATCCCCAATGCTCGGTGCGCCATTCATCGGACCGATAAGCGGTGTATCCGGATACTTCTCACGGACCTTGCCGAAAAGCTCGGTAAGCTCCGCAAGGTCAACCTTATCGCCGTTCTTGTAGCCGAATTCCTCGGCAATGTCGCGGCGAAGGTTGTAGCAAGTTGTGGAGGCCTGATCCAGCAGACGGCCGATACCGTAAAGCTCGCCGTTGACACGACCGGATTCATACACTTTTTCACCAAGAGCTGTTTTCACTTCTTCCGCATAAGGCTCCATAAGTGTATCAAGCGAAAGGGCCTGACCATTGTTGACAATTGTGCTGTACGGAACGGAAATGCCTGCCATGAATACATCGAGTGTATCATCACCGCCGGAAAGGAGAAGATTGAGCTGCTGGGCAACGTTGCCGATCTCCATCGTAATAAACTCAACGTTGCAGCCGATCTTTTCGCGTGTAATCTCGCTGAGCTTTTCCGCAACCGCATCTGCATCCGGCGGCGTCGTGCCACAGACAACCATCAGGGAAATGGTTGGAACTTCGCCGTCTGTAGAGGCTGTATCCTCAGTAGAGGCGCTGTTTTCAGATGTCGCGCTGCTTCCAGATTGACTGTCTGCAGAACTGCTCCCGCTGTTCCCACAGCCGGATACTGCAGTTGCAAGGACGAACAGCGCCAGTAGAACTGCCAAAATCTTTTTCGTTGACATTTTGTACCTCCGTTAAATTTTATTTTTCCCCGCTTGCGCAATACTCACGCAAACGTTTGCTTTGTGCTGTAATATTATCACGTTGTTTATAGTTTGTCAACAAATTTTGTACCAAAGTTTTCATCGTGTTTTTGTATATATTGTGATTTTGCACTATAGCAGCACATTTAACTTTAGAATTTCAAAGATTTTTTAGCAGAAGCAACATTTTATTGTGTGTGCAAACGGTTTCACAAATGCATTATTTATAATCATCAAAGCAGGTATATGACTTCCCCTCGTTTTTCCGATAACGATAAAACCTCTTTTCAGTCCGCAAATTCTCGGATCTGTGAGCAAGGCCGGTTATATCTCTTCTTACATGACCGGGAAATCCGTTTCGTCTCTTAGCGGACACAGAAAAAGACATCGACCTGAAGGTCGATGTCTAAAATCATACGATTTTTTGTTTTACGTATATGGCGTACTTAATGCCTATGCTTTCACAAAATTCGGGCCGGAGGTTTTACGGCGAATAAGAGAAACCGGAAGAATAGAACGCTCCGGGACAATTTGACCGTTTATGCGTTGGATCAGTATCTGCACCGCAAGCGCACCCATTTGGCGTATAGGCTGCGCAATCGTGCTGATCTCACAATAAGCGGAAATATCAACACCGTCAAACCCAATAACCGGGATACGGCCAAAAGTGTCGGCTTCGTCCGCATCATTCAGCGTGTTCATGATGCGTGCAGCAAGGACATCGCTGGTCGCGAAAATACCGTCTGTTTCAGGAAATTGTTTTAAGGCTTTGTAAACATCCTCATCAAGGTTTTTTCCAAACAGATCCTCTGCATCGATATAATACTCCGAACAAGGCGAGCCGTTCTTTGCACAAGCATCTTGAAACCCCTTGTATCGCAGAGATGCCGGAAGCTGATCCGATATGATCCTGTTGCCGAATAGGAGCGGTGACTTACAGCCGCTTGCGAGCAGCAGCTCTTGTGCCGCAAGTACACCGCCCTTATAATTATCGCAGGAAACAGAGGGTACGTCTTCGATCATGCGTTCAATGGTAACGATCGGTACATCCGTCTGCATATACAGAGATTCATCCGTAATACGGCTGCAAACCAAAACGCCTGCAACATTGTTCGCACACAGCATCGTAAAAAGCTCGCGCTCTCGATTTGGGTTTCCGCCGGATGTGCAGAAAAAAAGCTTATACCCGGATTTATAGCAGGCTTCCTCAATAGCAGCTGTCAGGATGCCAAAAAAAGCGTGATCAATATAGGGTACGATCAAACCGATCAAGTGACTGGACTTATTGCCAAGCGAACGAGCCATCTCATTCGGAAAATAATTGAGTTCTTTCATTGCCGCAAAAACCTTATCTCTTGTTTCCCGGCTGATCGCTCCCCGACCATTCATAACCCGAGAGACCGTTGTAATGGATACACCGACCTTCTCTGCCACATCCTTGAGTGTTGCCATATCAAAACCTCCAGCTACTCCATGCCGTGCCTATTAGAATTTGACCGACTAATGCAATATGTAATATATAATAATACTATATTATCATATACCCGGAGTCATGTCAACTTTCCCTCATACGCTTTCGCAAGGGCTGCAGCTCAGTCCATACCTACACGGCACAAAATTGCGATTAACGGCGCAGCTGCATCCCGATTTTTATCGGTATTCAAAGAAAAAAGTATCATTCACGAAACAAATATTGAGCAAAATCACGCAGACACATGCGCCAGACATTCCACTCGTGTTCACCGGGATACATTTTTTCTACATGCACCGAGTTTTCTGCAGGCGCAAGCCCCTTTTCTTCAAACAAAGCACGATCCGCTTCAAATCGCTCGAGCGCAACAAGATCTTCGTCTCCGCAAGCACGGAAAAACACTCTAAAGGACTGTGTGAATTTTTCACGGTCATCTAACAATTGAATATAAGAATTTTCTGCATTTGTTTTATTGAATGGACCGACAAATCCGCTAAATACGCCAGCATACCCGAACATATCCGGATGCTTCATGGTCACGATGCTGGTCTGCATGGATCCCATCGACAGACCCGCCATGGCACGGCTCCATTTATCCGTTCGCACACGGTAATGCGATTCGATGAACGGGATACAGTCCTCCAAAAGAAGTCGCTCAATCCTCGTCTGATCCAATACACGTACGCCGTTTTCATCCTTCTGCACCATACCGTTATTCATGACCACGATGCACGGCTCCGCTTTTCCGGCAGCAATCAGGTTATCCATAATAAAGTTCACGCGCCCCTGATGTACCCAACACTGTTCATTTTCACCGTGACCATGCTGCAGATACAGCACCGGATATTCGCCGGAAATCTCTTTCATATAACCGGCTGGCGTATAAACGAGGCAGCTCTTCATCGTTCCGGTCGCTGCCGAATAATAATATTCCTGCACGACCGAACCATGCGGAACATCTTTGCACAGGTAAAAGTCTTCTTCCGGCTGCGGAATATCCGCATAGTTTATGGGTCTTGAAGCGCCAAATCCGATAGGCGCCATAGGATTGAGCACCTCCGCGCCGTCTACACGGAATACGACCGGGCAGAATCCGCCGCAGCCGCCATCTGCAACCGTGCTCCAAACGCCATCATCGTCTTTTTCCAATGTGTAGATTTTACGGTGTACTTCTGCCGTAACGCTTTGTGCCCCCGGCGCCATAAAGTTCAGGCGCATCTTTCCGTCTTTTAACATCATAATGCCCGGCGGAATCAATTTGTCACTTTCCGGACTCAGTGACGTTCCTGCTTTATTACCGAGCGGAAGCTGCGGATCAAAGCTGACCGAGGTATCTGTGATTGCACAATTCAATGCAGCTGACGGATAAAAGCTTTCCTTTTCAAACATAAAATGTCGACCTCCCTCATTATTCCCACATGCTTTTTAATTTGTGAACTTCAAAATCTATCCCGACACCCGGATCCAACAAGACCGGAAGTATCGAAATATTGGTCGGGTCCGGTACCGTCGCCAACGTTAGGTTAAACTTTCCGTCATCCGCGTAAAGTTCAACGGAGCAGCGGTCCGTCACAACGCGCAGTTCGAACGTATCGTCTTTCAACGCAAGCTTATATGCTCCCACCGGCAGCAAAAGGCGTTCGATCTTCGGATCATATACAATCAGCACGCCGCGCACGGAAAACGAAATCAGCTTATCCGGCTTTATACTGAATTTGAATGTCATATCCATCGCTTCACCGAGGTATTCTCGCGGGATACGTTCAAATTCCTCCAATCCGCGTCCGACAAACGAATAGCTGCATTCTCTCAAGACTTTCACCTCCGCAGCCGGCTTTACCGTGATCCTCGGTCCCTGTTCTGTTGAAACAAGCCGCAGTTCATTCGGTATACTCAAACAACTTGAAAACGGTCCCTGAGAAACGACTGTCCGGATCCACGAGATCTGGATCACGCGTCCGTTCGGCAAGTTCGCGAAGGTCTGCGCCGCATATCCGCCCGTTGAACGCGCCTCCAGACTGTATGCTGAATCAATCTGATGCGTGGGACCTTCAATCACGTCCGTTTCGGGAACAAAATGACGCCCCTCGAAATGACCGATCATATAGTTATCCGTAGAGCCCCAAAGCACCCATTTTTTCTGCGTCATATCGTTGTCGATCGGTAAATTGAACAGATCCGGGCATTCTGCGCTCCCCCGTATCCTGATTGTTTCTCCCTGTTCCCAGTGCAGCAGATTATCCGAATAGAGGAATATATAGCGGTCATTGTCCAAAAAGATCACCATGACCCAGTTTTGGTTCTGATCATCCCACACAACCTTCGGATCGCGGTTCATATATGCGATATGCTGCACGATCGGGTTCTGCGCGTATTTTTCAAAGTGCATCCCGCCATCTGTGCTGACTGCCGCGGCGATTTCAAAGTATTTTCCCCTGCTCCAGCGTGATTTACTGCCCGCAGGTGTATAGAACAGAAAAACCGGCGGTATCCCGTCTTTTCCCAGCCCGGAGGTATTTTGCAGATCTACCGCACCGCTGCCGGAATACATACGCCCTGTTTCATCCGGAAGCAGCGCATACGGCAGCTCTTGCCAGTGCATAAGATCCGAACTTACCATGTGCATCCAATGCGTATTGCCAACACCAAGACCGTACGGATTCAGCTGTGCAAAACAATGATACTTACCGTTCAAATAAAACAGACCGTTCGGGTCATTCATAAATCCATGCATCGGCGTAATATGCGCAAGGGGACGCATCGGTTCCCTGTAAAGCGTATCCGCATCTTTCAGCGTATCCGAAACCTCTAAAAGCTCGATAAGTGATTCGTCTCCACCTTCAAGGCGCAATTCCAATGTTTCACCCGCATACCGTTCCAAATACAGACAGGACCAGCAACGCGGTGAAGCATCCAAGCATACTTCATATTCTTCCACAAGGCTCCCGTTTTGATAGATACTCAAATACTGTATAAACTCTGCCGGTATCGTCCAGCCTTTCACATTCCCAACCGGGATCAACAGATATTTTTTGTCTGCCGTTATTGTTTTTTGCCGCATAGCCGCCCCTTTCATATCAACCATATTTGTACCGATTGCACGATTTGCGCAATTAGTACGCAAACGCTTTCCTTGTTTGTAATCTTAACAATATCATACCATTTTGTCAATATTTAATCTCAACTTTGGAACCCCTGTCAAATTATCCCGTAAAGGATTATGCAGTTTTAATACGAAACTGTTTATAAACTATAAAAAGGAAAGGCTCCCTACCGCAAAATATCATTAAATCATGCAGTATTGTTCCGCCTAAGAATTTTGCTATTATCCTACCTTTTCAGCAAGACAAAGCTCCCCTCTGCAGAATTAAAATGGCAGCGAATTGCGCGCGGCGTAAACGCGGCCCTGCATCTTCACGGGAATGTGGGGGCGGAACAGCACGTCTAAGTTGGCGTTCATCAGCGGAATGGGCAGCCAGCCGAGCACCGCGCCCACGCACCACACGCAGAGCGCATCGGTACTGAGCAAAACGAGCACGCCGACGGTGCTGAGCGCCGAGCCGCTTTGCTCATACGCCCAAATGACGAGCGCAAAGCTTGTCATAGAGCTGCCGAGCGCGGAAAACGTCTGCGTGGACCACAGGCGCAGAAACGGGCCTAATGCCGTGCGCGCGGGTTTATCCCAAAGCTTCGGGGAAAATTTGAATGCGGAAAACTTTTTTTGAAATTTTTAAAATGAAATTGCATGAGACTTTGCTCTTCCTTAACAAAAATAAAAAATTCGCGTTAAAAATGCAAAATCTGCGGGCGGCTAAGCGCTCCATGCGGGCCCGCCCGGGGTCAGACTTCGCATGGAGCTTTTACACTGCAAAGCTGCATATTTTTTCCTTCTTTCTCAAAAATTGCCGTATAATAAGGTCAATTTTAAAATAGCATGAATTACCGGGTTTATCAAGTTGCAAAGTGTATTTGCATCGCGGACAAATTGCATATACGCTGTGAACAATTTAAGCATTTAAAGCGTAAGCAGCGCAATAAACTTTACATTTTTTTAGATAATACTTGATAAAATGCCATTTTCATGTTATTCTGTATACAGGAAGAGATGCGGAAATATGTCCGCGAGATAAAAACACTTTTTACTTGAACCGTCAGTTTTATAAGGAGGAGACCTTTTATGATGCTCAATGAAACCTATACAAAAAATATACAGCCGAGAGACCCGGAAAGAATTCGTTCCGATATCGAGACCCCCTGCGCAACGGTTTATAACCAGGGCGTAACACCGGTTTTGTATGATAACGCTGTGCAGGCTTCCTCCAGACCCGGCCGCGCCGTGGAATATCTGCCGGAAAACACCATTGCGCTTTCCGTTTCCGAGTGCGTGATGATGTTCCTCATCCAGCTCGTTCCGGTTTTGGGACTTATTATGGCTGCCGTTTGGAGCTTCTCCCCGAACTCCGGCATCAATAAGCGCACCATTTCCCGTGCTTTGCTCATCGTGCAGTGCATTGTGCTTGCCGTTGTGTGCGTCTTCTGGTGCATCAACTACGGCTTTCATGGGTAATATTTGACAAGTCAACACGCCGCCGACAGTGGATTTTGCCGATCCTCTGCCGACGGCTTTTATTTTGCTTGATTTTGCGGGGACGTTTGTTATAATTGTGGAAAAGGAGGCGTTTTTATGCGCGTGTTTCGTGTGCTTTGGCCACTCATCTCATTGCCGATGATGCTCTCGTTCTGTTACATCTATAATGCCACGCGCTCGTTCGGCAGCACGATGTGGCGCTCAGCCGCAAAGTGCGGCGCAACGTTCGTAGCGGTCATCACGGCGGTGCTCGGCATCGTGTTGTTTAATCGCCCGGCAAACGCGTGGCTGCTCGCTTTGGCGCTTTTATTCTGCTGCATCGCGGATTTTGTCATCGAGCGCGATTTTCGCTTCGGCGTGATCTCGTTCGGACTCGCGCACCTTGTGCTTATCGGGTATATTGCACAGCTCGGCGGGTTTCGGTGGGGCACGGTCGTTGCGGCTTTGATTATTTACGGCATCATTGCGCTGATTTTCCGGCAATATCTGCATTCGCTTGGCTCTATGCTGATCCCGATGGTGCTGTATCCGCTCGTGCTTTCGTTCATGACAGCTATGGCGGGCACGTTGCCGTTTGCTGTCTCGCCGCAGTGGATACTGTTCGCGTTGGGTGCAGCGGCGTTCTGCATTTCAGACTTGTTCGTTGCGCGGGATTTCATCTGCGGCATTACGGGCACACAGAAAAACGGTGCGCTGATCCTATATTACCTCGCCGTGTACGCGATGGCGTCGATACAGCTTTATTTGTAAAACTCTTTTGGGGGAATTTAAATGGAACCAATTTTGAAAAGTATATTGGAAAATAAAACGGAAAACTACCTGCTGCCGTTTTTCTGGCAGCACGACGGGCACGACGCGGAGATTCCCGCACGCGTGCAGAAGATCTATGAGAGCGGCTGCCGCGCATTTTGTGTGGAATCGCGCCCGTATGAACACTTCTGCGAGGACGCGTGGTGGAAGACGATGGACATTATTTTGGCGGAAGCCGAAAAGCGCGGCATGCGCGTGTGGATTCTCGACGATAAGCATTTCCCGACGGGCTACGCAAACGGTATTTTAGAGCACGAAGACCTGAACCTGCGTCGAAAATTCCTGCGGGAATCGCATGTGGACGTGATGGGGCCCATGGCGGAAGCGTCCGTCTTGGTGCCAATGCACACGCCGGAAGAAAAGCTCGTTTCCGCCGTGCTGTTCCGCCGCACGGGCAAAGATGAAGAGCTGACCGGCGAACCGATTGAGCTTGACGTGCAGCCGGAGGATAAATTCGTATATTTCAGTGTGCCCGAGGGGCTTTACCGCGTATTTTTCGTGTTTGAGACGTTCAGCGGCGAAGAAAACAAAAAGTACTATATCGACATGCTCTCAAAAGAATCGGTGCACAAGCTCATTGAAGCCGTGTACGAGCCGCATTACGACCACTATGCAAAGTATTTCGGCAACACGCTCGCGGGATTTTTCTCCGATGAGCCGGGCTTTGACGCGCCGCACTTTGGCATGACGGGGTACGACACCGGCATTTATAATCGTTCGGTTGGCCAGCCCGGCGTGATGCTGCCGTGGCGCGACGCAGCCGCCGTGCACATGGCAAAAGACGGCATCGACGAGCCGACGCTCTATCTGCCGATTTTGTGGTATGCACATGACGAGCTGACCGCGGAAATTCGCCTTGCGTACATGGACGCCGTGACGTTGCTTTGGAAAGAGAATTTCTCCTATCAGCTCGGCGATTGGTGCCGTGCGCACGGTGTGCAATACATTGGGCATTTGATTGAAGACATGAACGCGCACGCGCGTCTTGGGTGCAGTGCGGGACATTACTTCCGCGGGCTCGACGGGCAGGACATGAGTGGCATAGACATTGTACTGCACCAGGTAATGCCCGGAATGGCCGACTACAAAACGGCGGCGCTCGTCTCGGGCGGCATGGTGGACGGCGAATTCTTCCACTACATTTTGGGGCAGCTTGCGGCTTCGCATGCGCGGCAAAATCCGAACATGAACGGCCGCGCCATGTGCGAGGTGTTCGGCGCATACGGTTGGGCAGAAGGCGCGAACGTCATGAAATGGTTGATGGACTTCCTGCTTGTGCGCGGCGTAAACCACTTTGTGCCGCACGCATTTGACGATTTCTTCCCCGACCGCGACTGTCCGCCGCACTTTGGCGCAGACGGCAACGACCCGCAGTTTGCGGGCTTCACGCAGCTGATGCACTACGTGAACCGCGCGGCGCACTATCTGTACGGCACAGAGATGGAAGCCTCCGGCGCAATTTTATACCACGCGGAAGCCGAGTGGATGGACAAATCAAGCGCCATGCTGACGCAAAAGCCTGCAAAAGCGTGCTATGACGCGCAGATTTCCTACGACATCGTGCCGCTCGATTATCTGGAGACGGCGGAAAAGAACAACGGACGCTTTGGACGCGGGTACAAATACCTCGTCGTGCCGGCGTGCAGAAAGCTGCCGGAGCGCTTTGCAAAAATCTGCGAAGCGCTCAAAGACGCAGGCGTGCCGGTATTCTTTGTCGATTACGCGCCGGACTGCGTGAATATCAGTGAAAACGAGATCGTGCCGCTTCAAAAGCTTGCAGCGCACATCAAAGAAAGCGGCCTCGCGCACGAATATAACGCAAAGGAGCACTTGCTGCGCATTGCAAAGTTCACGCGCGGCGAAGCGACAAGCTTCTTTGTCTTCAACGAAGCACCGAACGCGGTACAGGAGACGCTTTCGCTGCCCGTCAGCGGCAAATACATCGCGGCGGATCTGTTAAACGGTGTCTATACGCGTGGCGAGACGGCAGACGGTACAGTCGGGCTCGCACTTGAAGCGGGGCAATCGGTGATCCTCATTTTCGGCGGCGCTACGGAAGATGAATGGGCAGGTTTTCCGGAGAAATCCGAGGGTCTGCATATGGCGGAGATTGAGACGCTGTGGGACATTGACCTGCGTGAGACGGGCAAGGAGACGGAATTCAGGCCGTTCCGTAAAAACTCGAAGCTTTTTAACATCACGGGCAAAAACGGTGAAACGGAGTTTTCCGGCGAAATGCGGTATAAGACAAAGCTCAACATAAACGATACGGCACACGTAGAACTTGAATTTGAAAACGTCGGCGTAACGGCACAGCTGTTCGTAAACGGCAAGGACATGGGGCAGCGCATCTGCCGCCCATACCGCTGGGATATTACGAAAGCCGTAAAAACGGGCGAGAACGACGTAGAAGTGTTCGTCTGCAACACGCTTGCACAGCGTATGCAGGATTTCTTTTCGACGTATATGACACTGCCCGCGAGCGGCATCACGGGAAAAGTGCGGCTTTTTGTGCAATAAGTTGAATTTAAACGCCCCCGCATTCTCGTTAACACACGAGAGTGCGGGGGTCATTTTTTACAGGCAGTCGTGCACGGACACACGCCAGTATTCCACTTCAAAGGTCGGCGCAAAGCCGAAAGAACGGTACAAATACAGAGCAGGTCTTTAGCTTGAAACTCATTTGCGCTTGATCACTCTGCCGAAATGGTCAAGCTCGCGCGGTTTTTCCATGGGCAGCTCACAGTAGACCTTACGCGCGAGGAAGAAAACCGCCACGGCGTACACAACGAGCAGCACTTCCAAAAGATAAACGGAGGTGAGCACGTTCGTCTGATACAGCGCTGCGAGGAAGCCAACGACCGCGTGCAACAGAATGCTGACGGGGTACAGCCAGAATTTCTGCGAACGTACCATGCCGAACATCAAAACAGAAAGCTCAATTTGCAGTGCAAACACCGCGGCGCGCTCCACGCAGTTCATCACGCCGGCAAGAGGGCTGATGGCATTGATCTCCGCGATGGTCTCAAGGACGATTTGGTACTCCGAGTTCGCATACTGCGCGGCAAACGCCTCTGCGCCCATGTTATTGAACGAGATGGACATCATGAGCGTAGAGAGCACCGTGAGGCCCAGCACCATGATGCACTCGAGCCCGCCGAAGCCGATGCCGAACATAACAGCGTTTTCGCGGCCTACGCTGTCCTTCAGCATCGTTCTATATACGAGGAAACGTGCGGTCTCCTCCAGAATGCCGGCCGAAAGACCGCCGTACACGGCGTAAAGCCACGGGTGGCCGAGCAGGAACGCGGAAACGGCGGAGCTGCCCGTGCCGAGTACAGCGGCATTGATGAGCTGCTCCAGCACCATGCCGAACACAAAGTAGGCTGCCGCGCCGATCCACGCTGGGCGGAGCTCTGTGCCCTCCTTCTTTTTCCAGATGACAAGGGCAAAGATGGGCAGCGCAAGCGAAAACAGCAGCTCTGCTGCAAACGTGATGATGATACTGACAGATATGGTATCGGCCATAGTGGTATCTCCTTTTTGCAAAATGGATTTCTGATAAATGAAAACGCCGAACCGCCGGAAGGCAAAAAAATCCTCCGGCGGTGTTAATTTACGGGATAGAATCAGCGGAACAGCGTGCACACGCCGCTTTCGCGGTAATAGCGGATGCGCTTTTCAATTTCCTCTTTCGGACACTTGAAATAATCCGCAAGGCACTGTATGCACAAAAAGTCCTCCGCGCCGCGGTAGACGAGCTTGCGGTAAATGGCGATGTCGTCATCGTGGAGCGGTGCGCCGCAGGTGCGGCAGGTTTTGTAGTTTGCCATTATTTCAGCTTCACGGGCTTTGCAATGAACACCATGGTGTCATGCGGCTCCACCTGCGCCACGTAGCGCTCGGTGAACTTGCCCTCATCCTGCTTTGTATAGCAGTTGTAGAAGGATAGGCCGATGTTCTCCGCATAAGAGATGCCCATATCCCAGAATTGCAGGGACATTTCGCTCTTTTTATCGCCGAAGTTTACGAAGCAGATGGCAAGAGAACCGTCGGAAAGGGGCTTTACGAGCGCCATGACGTTCTCCGGGTTGTTCCACTGGCGGATGCAGTACGGCGCGCGGCACTCGATATCCTGGTTGATGCGGATGAGGTCTTCGTTGCCGAGCGTTTCAAGCGTCACATCGGTCATATTGCGCACGTCGCAGCCAATCATCAGCGGGGAGCCCATGACGGCCCACAGTGCGAAGTGCGAGCGGTATTCGAGGTCGGAGCAGGAGCCGATGTTGCCGATGAACTCGTTGTTGCTGGAGCCGTGCATACCGACGATGAGCATGTCAATGTCGTTGTGGCAGTACGGGCCGCTGAACGCCGTCTTATCGAGCTGAGAGAGAAACAGGTTCTTTACGGATTCCCAGTTATCCTGAATATCGCCCGTAGAGCGGAACAGCTGTGCGCCGGAGCTTCTGATCCAGCTGTGCACGTCTTCGTTGCCCCAGTTGCAGGCGGAAAGCACAATGTCTCTGCCGCAGTTGCGCAGTGCAAGAGACATACGCTTATAGAGCACTTCGCCGTCCATATGCTTCGGTTTATAGCAGTTATCGTACTTAAGGTAATCGACGCCCCAGGAAGCAAACGTCTCGGCATCTACGAACTCATGCTCAAAGCTGCCCGGATAGCCCGCGCAGGTGTGCGTGCCGCAGCAGGAGTACATGCCGAACTTGAGGCCCTTCGAGTGCACATAGTCCGCCACAGCCTTCATGCCGTGCGGGAACTTCTCCGGATCCGGTACAAGGCGGCCGTTTTCGTCGCGCTGCTTGAGACTCCAGCAATCGTCGATGACGACGTACTCATAGCCTTTATCTTTAAGGCCGCTTGCGCACAGAGCGTCTGCTGCGCCGCACACGAGGTCTTCGTTGATGTTCCATGTAAAGGTGTTCCATGAATTCCAACCCATTGGCGGGGTCATGGCAAGATATTTGTTCTGCATACATTCTTTCCTTTCGCTCTAATCCAAACTGTCTTACTGCACTTCGTTCAGCTCACCCACAGCATCTTTCAAAAGCTCGATGCACTTTTCCGCAGAGGATTTTGCAAACGTCTCAAAATCGACGCTGCCCTCGTCGTTCGCGTTATCGGAGATGGCACGCAGACCGCAGAACGGCGTTTTATTCACCGCGCACACCTGCGCCACAGCGCCGGTCTCCATCTCGCAGGAGATTGCGCCGAACTCGGCTTTCAGCTGCAAACAGAAGGCGGGATCCGCCACAAAGCGGTCGCCGGTCGCAATGACGCCCGTGTGCACGCCGTTGTAGAGCTTCTCGGCGTACTTTTCGAGCACCGCATTGTGCTTCGCGCTCGTCGGCAGCTGCACAACGCCCTCACTGCCGATCATTAAAAAGCCTTTCGGCTCGCCGCTGGCGGTGGTGTCGTAATCGTACTGCACGGTGTGGGACGCAACGACCATATTACCGATCTTCACACCCTCGCCGATGCCGCCCGCAACGCCCGTGTTGATGACGACGGACGGCGCGTAACTGAGGATCATCGCCGCCGTGCACATGGCCGCGTTCACTTTGCCCACGCCGCATTTTGCGGCGACAACGTCCGTGCCGTTCAGCTTGCCCGTGTGGAACGTAACGCCGCACAGCGTTTCCGTTTTATGGTCTGTCAGCGCCGCGGTGATGCCCGCGACCTCAATCTCCATCGCTCCGATAATACCGATCATGTCAGAAATCCTCTCTTTCGGGGCTGCTTTCAAAGCGCCCCCATTATACCGCATAAAGCCCGCGCGGTCGATTTTCATTTGTTGCGCGTTCCTATTATTTTGTTGCTTATTTGTTGCTTTTACTTAAAGCGCTTGCCGAGCTTTTCCTTCATAAAGGTGCGGAACGCATCGGCGTCTCCCTGCTTAAAGCCGTCCTTGCGGATAAAGTACGTATTGCCCTCGCCGAAATACATATAGAAATAGTCATTCGTCTCATACATGCGGCTGATCTGGAAATACGGGTGCAGGTTAGAAGCCTGTAAACCCGTGATGCGGAAGTCGCCATCGTAGAAATAGTACACGGCGCGGCGGTTACGCAGCTTACCGTAGGAGCGCATAAGCACCTTTGCCGTGTTGGTGGAAGCCGTCGCAAGCTTATAAAGGCTGTAAATCGCAAAGCCGATAAGCAGTAGCATGACCCACCAGTTGCTGTCGAAATTGCCGAGCTGCCACACGACGTACAGCGCGATGACGCTTAAAATCACGGTGAACACCGGCATGAAAATTTGCAAGTGATACGCCTGATAGTTCGCGAACGTCTTGATTGCCGCGTCGTCGTGGTCGGTCTCGTTTACAAAACGCAACGCGCCCGTACCGACGGATTCGTCGTCCTGCTTCGAGCGGCGGTATTCCGCAAGGCGGTCCGCCGTCTCTTTTCTAAGCTGCTTTTCACGCTTGTTACGGCTGTGCGTCGTCACAAAGTAAACGATGAGCAGCACAATGAGCACACCCACTGCGCCGAGCGTCACAGCGCTCTGTCTGCTCAAACCGTTTTCAATCGTAGGTGCTTCCGCAAAGGCAGAGATGACGGCGGAATCGACCACAGCGCGCATGAATGCGTCAGTCTCCTCCGAGATTTCTTTCGTATCGCCGAAGAGGTCAAACGAAACAATCTTGCCGTCGTACAGCGTACCATAGAGGCGCTCGTACACGGGTCCCTCCTCCTTGATATTCTCCGCACAGATGTCGATCATAAAGAACGGAATCTGTGCGTGGTCGTACCACGTGATGGTGCCGGTCGTGCTGCCGTCCATGGAAGACGGCTCCATGTATTTCAAAAAATCCTTCTTGCCCTTTTCATCCAGATTATTGAGGTTAAAAACGGAGTTCGCGTAATCGGAAGATTTCGCCGCTACGGCTATGGTATCGCCGTTTGCCGCAATAATCTCCGCCGTGGTCCCGTTTTTCTGCATTTCCTTGATCTTCTCGCTCGCGTCCAAAATGCCTGCCTTGCTCCACGCGGCATCGCCCGCCGGGGTATCGACGGAAAGCACCGTCGCGCCCTCGGGGATTGTGACGGTCATGTTCGTGTCCGGGATCGTGTATGTGTTCGATGATGCGCTGTCCGCCAAAGCCGGCAGACAAAAAACAACTGCCAGCATGAAAACTGCCAGCAGACAGCCTATAAAGCGCATGCTTTTTCTTTGATTTGTCATGTATGCGTCCTTTCTGCGTACACGGTGCGTACGCATCACAGTAATTATTGTCATTGTACCACACTTTCACGAAAATTTATACCGTTTTTTGCGTTTTTTCGCGCGAATTTACAAATTGTCCAAAAAGGCGTTTGACAGGCAGCTGAAGCGGCGGTAGAATGGAGACACAACCATCGGAAAATTTTGAAAGGACAGTCACTATGAAAATCGCCGTGATCACAGGCGCTTCCTCAGGACTTGGCATCGAGTTTTTACGCGCCGCTGTCACCCTTTGCCCGGAGATCGACACCTATTGGCTCATCGCTCGCCGCGAAGACCGCTTGGAAGCATTAAAGCCGCAGTTCCCGGAAAAAAATCTGCGCCCCATCGCGCTCGACCTCACCGACTCCGCCGCATTAAAACAATTTAACGCTTTGCTTGAACGCGAAAAGCCGGAAATTTCACTGCTCATCAATAACGCAGGCTTTGGCAAGCTGTGCGATTTTGCGACAAGCGACGTCGAAAGCCAGACCGCGATGATCGATTTGAACTGCCGCGCACTGACCGCCGTCACGCGGTACAGCCTGCCGTATATGAAAACGGGCGGGCTTATCCTGAACATCTCGTCCATCGCGTCGTTTGCGCCCACACCGCGCATGGCAGTGTATTGCTCCACAAAGGCGTACGTGCAAAGCTTCTCCCGCGCGCTGCGCGAGGAATTAAAGCCCAAAAAGATCAACGTCCTTGCCGTGTGCCCCGGCCCGATGATTACGGAGTTCTGGCAGGTTGCCGACCGCCCCACGCATAAAAGCCGCACGCTCGACATGCTGCCGCACCAGTCGCCCGCAAAAATGGCGACCTGCGCCCTGAAAGCCGGATTAAAGGGCAAAAGCGCCTGCACCATGGGCGGATTTTATAAGTTCTACCGCTTCTTAGCACATATCCTGCCAAAATCGCTTTTGATGAAGTGGACGAAGTGCTGAGCATACCTCTTTGTCGGTTAAAATTCAGCTGAACTCCGCGAACGCTAAAACACTTTTCCGTCTTTATAGATTTTTTCGGCATAGAAAAGGCCCTCTGCTGCAAAGTAAGAACCGCAGCAGAGGGCTTCCGTTTTATTCAGCTTCAAGCACAATTACAGCAGGATAACGCCCTTTTCGGCACAGACGCGGCGGGTCTCCTCGTCCCAGAGGGAAGCTTGCACCTCGCCGATATGTACTTTGCCGAGCAGAAGCATACAAAGGCGCGACTGCCCGATGCCGCCGCCGATGGTGAGCGGCAGCTCGCCGTTTAAAAGCATTTTGTGGAACGGCAGCTCCGCGCGCGCTTCGCAGCCCGCAATTTTAAGCTGCGCCGCAAGCGAATTTTCGTCCACGCGGATGCCCATGCTGCTGATTTCCAACGCCATGCCAAGCGGCTCGTGCCAGAACAGCAGGTCGCCGTTCATGCTCCAGTCATCGTAGTCCGGCGCGCGGCCGTCGTGCGGCTTGCCGCTTTTGAGCACGCCGCCGATCTGCTCGATGAATACCGTGCGGTGCTCGCGCACGATGACGTTCTCGCGCTGCTTCGGGGTGAGGTCAGGGTAGCGGTCCTCAAGCTCCTGCGCCGTGATGAAATACACGTCGCGGCAAAGCTCGGTGGAAAGGCCGGAGAACTGCCACTTTAATTCGTCCAGCGTGCCGCAGATGGCGCTGACGATGCGGCGCACCGTGTCTTCCAGGTACGCCATGTTGCGCGTGTCACGGTCGATGACCTTCTCCCAGTCCCACTGGTCCACATAGATGGAGTGAAGATTGTCGAGCTCCTCGTCGCGGCGAATGGCGTTCATGTCCGCCACAAGGCCGTTGCCCACGTAAAAGCCGTAATCATGCAACGCAAGGCGCTTCCACTTTGCAAGGGAATGCACCACCTGCGCGTTGCCGCCGACTGCCGGAATGTCAAACTCGACCGGGCGCTCCACACCGTTTAAGTCGTCATTCAGACCCGTGGAGGGGTCGACGAACAGCGGCGCGGTGACGCGCTTTAAATGCAGCGCCGCGCAAATTTTGACGAGGAACACGTTCTTAATCAGACCGATTGCCTTCTGCGTCTCGTAAAGGCCAAGGCTCGGCGTGTAATTTTCGGGAATCTTCACCATCTATAAAACCCCATTTCAAAACAATCTTTCCCCTATTGTAGCGCACGGAAAAAGATTTGTAAAGATTTTTCGCAGCCTGCAGCAGCGGTAGTTAAAAGTTTTGCTCAAGCTTTTTCAAAAGCTTGTCAGATTCCAATTAGAAAGAACCCGCTTCCATCCCCGCAACCTCCCAGTTATACGCCGCCATACAGCGGATGACATATACCCGCGCGGCTATGCTGCACAGGCTGCCCGGAATGAGGATCCACGCGTTCAACACGAAAAACGCAATCATCGCGGCGACATCACAGAAAATCAAAAATCCCTGCAAAGCGAGCGCGTACCCCGGCAGCTTTTTCGGCAGCACGCCCACCTGTATCGCGCACTGCAAGCTTGTCCACACGCCGAGCATTTTGATGCTGTACAAAAGCAGCAGGACACTCAACACCAAACCGACCACAAAAGCAATACCCACTATCAAAATAGCGATATTGTCCGGCAAGCAGGTGTAATTTGTCACGTTCGGGGCGCCACTCGATGCGAGGAGCACCAAAAGACCGATGAGCAGCAACATCCCGCAAAAAATACCGCACCCAACGATCTGGAGAATTTCCGTCACTTTAAACAGCGTGACGCCCGCTGTGCTCATGAACGGCGTGTCCGTCTTCTTCGCGGAGGCGTACAGCAGCCAAAGCCCGATAAGCACCAGAATATTTTGAACGGGCACAATGTTTACGTTAAGCTCTACGTTGAAATTCGTGCCTATGGGTGTGCGTTCCAGCAGATACGCTTGATTTTGCAGCACCGTGAACACCTCAATCACCGATGAGACCGCCGACACGACCATCTGCACCGTAAAAAGCAGCGCGCACATGAAAAACAGCTTTGACGACGCAAACCGTTTTAACATCCCATGTACCGGCGTGACCGGGCGCACGGGCGGCTGCGCGTAATACTGCGGCGGCGCCTGAAAATACTGCGGCGGCTGCGTGTTGAAATTCCCGTTCTGCGCCCCGCAAATGCAAGGCGAACCGTCCTCCGAGAGCTTTCTCCCGCAATTCGTGCAATACATAACCGAACCTCCTTTTGCGTAACACAAAACCCGCTTCCGCGCAGCGGAACTACACCGTCCCGCCGCGGCCGGGAGCGGGTCGCGTTCACTTATTTTGTTTTATCGAGCCATACCTGCGTTCTTCAGCATCTTATTAAACTGCAGAACAAGCAGACCATAAAGCACGTTGAGCGCAACGCTCGTCAGGCCGAGCGGAACACGGATCCAGCCGTACAGCACCGCATCGCCGAAAACGGAGAAGAACGACACCGCCGCCGAAATGAAGCAGATGACCGCCACAAACATGGAAGCCTTATTCGGAACCATGCCCGTCAGCATCGCGTTCTTCGCGCTGTTCAGCATCTTTATGACCTTTGCTTCGTAAATGATCTCAAAAATGAGCACAACAAAGCCGATGATGCAGGCCGCAATGAGAAAGACAAAGAGAACGCTCATCATCTCATCCATGTAGCCGTAGTCATTGCCGGCAAGGGCAACACCGAAGATCACGGCAAGAACAACGCACAGCGCCTCCGCAAGGCTCAGTACAACAAGACTGATGATGCTGAACACCTTCATGATAGTGAGGCCGGCCGTTTTTGCCGCCGGAACACTCGGGTTTTTCGCAGATATGTACGTGATCCAGTACGCGGCAGCCATTAAGCCGCCTGTAATAAGCATACCGATGACCGTACCGACCGTGGTGCCGTTCTGCGCATCCGAAAGCGCACTGTACAGGTCGCCCGGCGAAATGATAAACTGCATTTCATACGGCAGGTTGCTGTAAATCTGATTTACGATATACGCCGGATCCTGCGGGAACAGGCTTGCGATGATCTGAAACAGCAAATTCGCCGAAAAGAGAATCGCCGTAATGAGGAACAGCGGAGACGCGAAAAAGCTTTTCAGCACACCGTGCACGGGTGTAATCGGTCGCTGCACCGGGTATTGCACCGGCGGCTGCGCGTAATACTGTGGCGGCATCTGAAAATTCTGCGCGGGTGCGCCGTAGTTTTGCTGCGGCTGCACCGGCTGTGTGTACGTCTGCTGCTCGGGCTGTGCGGGCTGTCGCCGGCAAACGCACGGCGAGCCGTCTTCGGGGAGCTTTCTTCCGCAATTTGTGCAATACATATTTTCTTTCCTTTCTGTTCTTCCCTAATTCTATCCTCATGCCCTGTCGTCAATGCCGCACGGCAAAGACAAAAGCATCAGTGGTAGACCGCGACAATCTCGAGGTTCTCATCGAGCACAACAAGGTCTGCGCGCTTGCCGGGTGCAAGGCTGCCGATCTCGTTTTCCATGCCGATCTCCTTCGCCGGGGTCAGCGTCATGGCGCGCACGGCGGTCTCCAGCGGAATGCCCCAGGAAACGAGGTTCTTGAGTTCCGCGTGCAGGTTTGTAACAGAGCCTGCAATGGTGCCGTCCGGCAATGTCGCCTTGCCGTCCTTTACGGTGACCATATTCACACCCAGCATGCCTTGGCCGCCGTCTTCCACGCCGCTCAAACGCATCGCGTCGCTGATGACGCACACGCGCTCCGGCATGAGCTTAAACGTCGTGCGCACCACAGCCGGGTGAATGTGGATGCCGTCACAGATGAGCTCACCGCAGACGTTTTCGTTGTCGAACACCGCGCCCACAACACCCGGTGCACGGTGTGCAAGGCCGGACATCGCGTTATACAGGTGCGTCGCATGGGTTACGCCCTTTTTGAACGCGTCCACCGCGCCGTCGTAATCCGTTGCGGTGTGCGCAATGGAAACGGTGCAGAGCTTCGAGGCCTTTTCGACAAAATCACCGCGCACGTCGCACTCGGGCGCAATGTCCACAAGCTTGATGATGCCGCCGCAGGAATCGTAATACTTCTTAAACACATCGTAATCCGGCGCCTGAATGAACTCGTCGCCTTGCGCGCCCTTCTTCTTCGGCGAGATGAACGGGCCCTCAAGGTTCACGCCGACAATCTTCGCGCCTTCCTTGTCGTCCATGCAGGAGCGAATCGTCTCGAGCGCTTTCAAAATCTCCGCATCGGAAACGGTCATCGTGGTCGGGCAGAAGGACGTGACACCCTTCGTCAGCAGGAACTTCGCCATATTGCGCAGACCCTCTGCGTCGCCGTCGCTGGAATCTGCACCCGCGCCGCCGTGCACGTGAACGTCCACAAAGCCCGGCACAATGGTGTAGCCCGCGCAATCCACAACGAGGTCTTCCTCTTTGTACGGCAAAGAATCCTCAAGGCGCACGATCTTGCCGTCTTCGATCTCGATATCCGCCTTGCGCAGGCAGAATTTGCCGTCCAGTACGTTTGCGTTGATCAGAAACATGTTAAAAACTCCTCTCCGCTGCGGCAAAACCGCAGTTTTCTTTTCAATACATCTATACGTTTACAGCAGGCTCAGCAAAACGAGCAGCGTCACGCCCGGCACGCCAAGCACAGCGGATACCGCCACGCTGAGCCGGCTGACGGGAATATACACTCCGGTGTACGGCGCCGTAAAATACAAAACCGCCAGCGCCAGAACGCCCAGCATTGCCGAGCCGATGAGCCTTTTGATTCCCCGCATACGCTCTCCCCCATTTTTATCCTGTCGGAAAAGCTTATGATGCAGGGGAATTTTTCATACCTTAAATGTCGAGCTTCTCTTTATCCGGCACGAAGTCTACCTTGCCGGTCGCAACGTAGGCGGAAGCCACGATGATCGGCAGCGGCGTGCCGATGGTCAATTCGCGCTTCGGACTGCGCTGTGTGATAAGGCCGTCGTACACAAAATCCTCGCCCTCGAACGCGTCGAGCGAAACAAAGCCCTCAACGCTGTTTTCGAGGCGCACAAACACACCGCGCATCGTCACACCGCTCACGGTGCCTTCAAAGTGCTCGCCGATGTGCTGACTCATGTACTCTGCCATGTAGCAGTCCTCGGCGTCACGCTCGGCGATGAGCGCGCGAATTTCATTGCGGGAGGATTCCGTCGCAGAGGTCTCGCAGAACTGCGCGTAGCGGCGGCGCACCTCTTCTGCCGGCATGCCTTCCACAAACGCGGAAAGCACGCGGTGAATGGACGTATCCGGGTAACGGCGGATCGGCGAAGTGTAGTGGCTGTAATCGGAAAGCGCCAGGCCGAAGTGGCCGGTCTCCTCCGTCGAATATCTCGCTTTTTCCATCGTGCGCAGCAAACGCTGAGAAACAAGCGTCTCGCACGGCAGGCCGCGCACGCGGTCGAGGATCGCGGCGAAATCCTGCGTTTCGGGGTTCGGCTTTACGATCTCCTTGCACGGAACGCCCACGAGCTGCAACAGCGTCACAAGCTCCTCTACGCGCTTCGGGTCCGGGGTGCCGTGCACACGGTAGAGGAACGGCAATTTATGGTCGAGCGAGAATTTCGCCGCCGCAATGTTCGCCGTCACCATCATCTGCTCGATGAGCTGCTCCGCTTCGCCGGAAACGCGCGGCATGATGTCGATACAAATGCCATTTTCATCAAGAATGAATTTCGATTCGCCGCTGTCCAGCTCCATGGTGCCGCGGGCTGCGGAGTTCGCCTTCAAAATATCGGCAAGCTCCTTCGCCGACATCAAGGACTCCATGACGGGCGCGTATTTGTTCAAAATCTCCTCCGATGCCGTGCCGTCCAGAATTTCGTTGACCTCGCTGTACACACCGCGCACCTTGGAATTGATGATCGTCTTTTTAAAGTCGTACTTTGTGATGTGGCCCTCTTTGTCGAGCTCGATAAGCGCGGAGAAGGCCAGCTTGTCCGTGCCCGCGTTCAGGGAGCATGCGCCGTTTGAAAGCACCTCCGGCAGCATCGGAATCACGCGGTCGGCAAAATACACAGACGTGCCGCGGTTGATAGCCTCTTCATCGATGGCAGAGCCCTCTTTCACATAGTGGGAAACGTCCGCAATATGCACGCCCAGCGTGTAACCGAAGTCCGTGCGCTTCACGGAGATGGCGTCGTCGAGGTCCTTTGCGTCCTTGCTGTCGATGGTGAAGATCGGCTCGCCGCGCAGGTCAAGGCGCTTTGCATATTCTTCATCGCTGACAGGCTCGTTGCCGACGCGCTCGGCTTCGTCGAGCACTTCCTGCGGGAAAACATGCGGAATGCCGTACTGCTCTACAATGGCATCGGCGCAGACACGCGCCGTGCGGCCGCTGCCGAAGACCTTCTTCACGCTTGCATATGCCCAGTCACCGCGGTAATCCTGCTCCAAAGATGCCATGACCTTGTCGCCGTTTTTCGCGCCGTTTAAATCGCGCTCGCGCATACGTAAATTATAGCGAATGGCATTGTCCGGGATGAACTCAATGCCCTCATCGGTGATACTCACCGTGCCGGTCGTCTGCGCGGGCTTGTGCTCTACGATGCGGCGCACACGGCCGGAGGGGCCGCGGTCGTCCTTGCGAATGTCGCCGACGATGATCTTGTCGCCGACGAGCGCACCCTGCAAAGCGCTGCCGTGAATAAAAATGTCGTCACCGCCGCTATCGGGACGCGCAAAGCCGAAGTTCTTCGAGAGCGAAACGAGCGTCGCTTCCACGTCTTCGCCGACCGGAATAAGCTTCGCGTTGTGCTCGCGGTCAAGTAAAATCATGCGGCGATCTTTTAAAGAACGCAGTGCATCGTAAAAAGCAAGCTTGTCGAGCACACCTGTCTTTTTCAAAAGCTGGCGTGCGCTCCAGTCGTGAATTTCCTCGCTGCGCATGGTCGCCAAAATCGTCTCTTCCATGCGGTTCAGGGGCGTATCGCGAATATCGCGGCGGCGGTCAGAACGACCGTTTCTGCCCTGAAAGCCCTTGTTTCTGTCATTTCCCTTGTTATACTGTTTCATTATACCTATCCAATCTTCCACAATCACGCCCCGCCCGGTCCAAGGCGAAGCGGCGCCGAGTGCGCAAATTTCTTGTTTTGTTGTTTCCTTGTTCTTTCGTCTTAAAACGAATAAAGTCTTTAGTCAAGTTTTCTTTGAGAAAACTTGAAAGCGAACGCTTGTGTTCGCTTGGGTTTATTAGGTCAGCGCCCTAAGTTGCTTTTCTCGGAGCTCGACCAAAGGTTTCACCTTTGGAATCTGATAAACTTTCTGAATAAAGTTTAATCAAAGACTTTTGCGTCCGCTTTCACGTCAGCTTGTGCTTACTTCAGTGCTTTCACTTCTTCTCTGTAAATATCACCGCGCACGGCAAAGCTCTTGTACATATCAAAGCCCGTTGCGGCGGGGCACAGAGACACCACGTCACCCGGCTCTGCGCTTTCTCTTGCAAGGCGCACGGCATCCTTCATGTTATTTGCGTGCAGAATCACCGGCGCGCCGTCCTTGTAGTTTTCGGCACCGCGCACCGCAGCTTCAATCTTCCCCGCGGCCGGCGTTTTAAAGCCCTCAAGCGGTTTTTCGGGCGCGAGCAGTACGAGTGTCTTCACCTTGTCACAAATGACCTTGCCCAGCTCGTCAAACGGCACCTTTTTGTCCGCACCGCCCGCAATCATAACGATCTTGAAATCATACAGCGAAAGCGTGCCGATCATTGCGCGGGACGGACTCGTTGCGATGGAGTCGTTATACCATCTCACGCCGTCCAGCTCGCGCACGAACTCCATGCGGTGCTCGACGCCGTTGAATTCTTTCGCAACAGTCCTGATAACCTCTTTCGAGACATCGCCCCACACGGCAGAAATCGCCGCAAGGTAGTTTTCGACATTGTGCTTGCCGGGAATGCGAATGTCGCTTTCCTCCATAATATATTCGTCGCCGAAGTAGATTTTGCCGTCCGCGCTGCACCACGCGCCGTTCGTCTTCTCTCTGCGGGAGAACATGTACGTCATGCCGCGCGTGTCAGCGGCACAGGCCGCCGTCAGGGCATTATCCGCGTTCAAAACCGTGCGGCCGAACGCATTCTGGTGCAAAAGTACGTTCTTCTTCGCGTTCACATACTCGTCCATATCCTTGTGCACGTCGAGGTGGTTCGGCGACAGATTCGTGATGACCGCGACATTCGGGCTGCGGCGCATGGAGATAAGCTGGAAGCTCGAAAGCTCCACCACCGCCACATCCTCGGGCTTTACATCACGAATCTCCGGCAGAAGCGGGCGGCCGATGTTGCCGCCGAGGTGCACGGTCTTGCCCGCCGCTTTCAGCATTTCGGCAATGACGGACGTTGTGGTCGTCTTGCCGTCGCTGCCCGTCACGGCGTAAATTTTGCACGGACACAGGTCGAAAAAGACTTCCATTTCGCTCGTCACGGCAACACCGTTTGCACGGGCCTTTTGCAGCTCGGGCAGCAGATACGGCACGCCGGGCGCGCGGAACAGCATGTCTTCGTTGATACTTTCAAGGTAGCCTTCGCCGCAGATGAGCTTTGCGCCGAGCTTTTTCAGTGCTTCGCCGTCTTCGCCCAGCGCCGCTTCGCTGCGCTTATCGCGCACCGAAACGGCTGCACCGTGGGCTTTAAACTGCTCAATGAGCGGCAGGTTGGAGCGCCCCACGCCGACAAATGTGATGCGCTTGCCGGAAAGAGACGCGTAAAATTCGTTTGCTGTCATAATTCGGAACTTTCTCCTTTATTTTAAGAAGGTGCGATAATCCTCCAGATTCTTGCGGAGCAATTCGGGGGTGTTTAAGGTATACGGACATTTCTTCACGCATTGGCCGCAGTGCTTGCAGTTTTCAATCAGCTCCATTTTCGCCTGCCACTCGGGCGTCAGCCATGCGGCGGACGGAGCGCGGCGCAGCATAAGTGACATGCGCGCGCACTGATTGATCTCAATACCGGCGGGACATGGCATGCAGTAGCCGCAGCCGCGGCAGAAATCGCCCGCGAGGGACTCGTGCTCTTTTTCGATGAACGCCGCAAGCTCGTCCGTCATCACCGGCGGGTTATCATTGTAGGAAAGAAACTCATCAAGCTCTTTCTCGCGCTGTACACCCCAAATGGGCAACGTGTTCTCATACTGTGCAAGGTACGCATACGCCGCATCGCTGCGCGTGATGAGACCGCCGGAAAGCGCCTTCATGCAGATGAAGCCGACGTTCTTCTCCTTACATAGGTTCACGAGCTCAATGTCCTTTTCGCTCGCAAGGTAGCAGAACGGGAACTGCAGCGTTTCATACAAGCCGGATTCCACGGCTTCGCGCGCCACATGCAGGCGATGATTCGTGATGCCGATGTGACGGATCTTGCCCTGCGCTTTCGCTTCCAGCATCGCCTCATAAAGGCCTGTGCCGTCGCCAGGCTTCGGGCAGAAGGGCGGCGTGTGGAACTGGTAAATATCCACGTGGTCGGTCTTCAGCATGGAAAGGCTCGTCTCGAGGTCTTTCCAAAAGCCTTCAACGGTTGTCGAGGCCGTTTTCGTCGCGATGATGATGTCGTCGCGCACATCGGCAAGTGCCTGACCGATCTTATATTCGCTATCCGAATACGCGCGTGCGGTATCGAAAAAGCGGATGCCGTTATCGTATGCTTTGCGCAGCAGCTTGCCCGCTTCCTCAACGGAAATGCGCTGAATGGGCAGCGCGCCGAAGCCGTTGCGGTTGACCGTGATGCCGGTGTTGCCGAGTGTTACTGTTTTCATAGTTTTCCCGTCCTTTCAAAATATACATACCCGAAAATTTCCTCTGGGCTTTATTCCGTGTCCGCCGTCATTTCCTGATAGCTTTTATATAAGTCAAAGTAAATGCCCTTTTTCTTCATAAGTGCCTGATGCGTACCGGCTTCTTCAATGCCCTTATCCGTCAGCACCAGAATTTTCGTCGCGTTCTTGATGGTCGTCAAACGGTGCGCAATCGTGAACGTCGTTCTGCCCTTCGCGAGCTTTTCAAGCGACGCTTGCACGATACGCTCGCTTTCGTTATCGAGTGCGCTCGTCGCTTCGTCTAAAATCAAAATCGGCGGGTTCTTTAAAAACGCACGCGCAATGGAAATGCGCTGCTTTTGGCCGCCGGAAAGCTTCACGCCGCGCTCGCCGACGTATGTATCGTAGCCGTTTGAAAGCCCCTCGATAAATTCATGCGCGCCCGCCATTTTGGAGGCCGCAATGACTTCTTCTTTCGACGCGCCCGGCTTGCCGTACTGGATGTTCTCGAACACCGAGCCGGAGAACAGGTACACGTCCTGCTGCACAAAACCGATGCGGTCGCGCAGGGATTTCAGCGTCACCGTACGGATATCCTTGCCGTCGATGCGGATGGTGCCGGCAGTCGTATCGTAAAAACGCGGAATGAGGTTGCACAGCGTCGTTTTACCGCCGCCCGAGGGGCCGACAAGCGCGATGTTTTCGCCCGCCTTTACGTCGAGGTCGATGTCAGAAAGCACCTCGGTGCCGTCGTCGTTATACTTGAAGCTTACGTGATCGAACGTCACGTCGCCCTTGACAATGCCGATGTCCTTGGCGTCCGGCGCATCGCTGATCTCGATGGGCGCGTCCATAACCTGAAAGAAGCGCTCCACGCCGCTCATGCCGCTTTGGAACTGCTCCGTAAACTGCACGATGCGGTGAATGGAATTGATGAGCGTTGTGATATACAAAAGGTATGCCACAAGCTGCGAGGGGTCGATGGCGCCGTTCATCATGAAGATAGCGCCCGCAATGACGACCACGATATACATGAGACCGTCAAAGAATTTATTGGAGGCTTCAAAGCCGCCCATATACATGTAGCGCAGGCGCTTGATGTTATAAAAGCGCTGGTTGCCCTCTTCAAACTTCTTTTCTTCAAGCGGCTCGTTCGCGAAGGATTTCACCACGCGCACGCCAAGCAGGCTGTCTTCCACCTGCGCGTTGATCTCGCCGAGCTGTTGGCGCTGGCTGCGGAACTGCGCCTGCATTCTCTTATTGAAGAACATGGCGGCCGCCAGCATAAACGGCAGCACCGCAAAGATAATCAGCGTCAGCGGCACACTCATCGTGCACAAAATCACAAATGCGCCGATGATCTTAATGCCCGCAATGAAAAATTCCTCCGGACAGTGATGCGCAAACTCCGTGATGTCAAACAGGTCAGTCGTGATGCGGGACATGAGCTGACCGATCTTCGTGTTGTCAAAATACGAGAACGAAAGCTTCTGCAGGTGTGCGAACATGTCGCGGCGCATGTCGGTCTCGATCTTTGTGCCCATGATGTGGCCGATAGACGCCATGAAGAACGTTGCGCCCACGTCGACGAGCTTTAAGAAAATGTACAGTCCTCCGATGCGCAGAATATAACTGAGCGTCAAAGACGCCAGATCATTGATGCCGCGGTCCGTGATCTGCTGCACGATGATTGGCAACGCCAGCTCGCATACGGTCGTCAGCGCCGCGCAGAACAGGTCGAAAATGAGGATCCACAGATACTTTTTAAAGTACGGCGCAAAACGGCGTATGAGGCCCTTTTTTCCCTTATTTGTCACAGTTGCTTCCACAATACCCATCCTTTCTTTCGTCGGCGCAAAACCGTTTTCCGCACCGCGAAATTCCCCAAAAGTTTATAATTTTATTTTATCACAGGCACATGGCCTTTACAAGACAAGAAGTTACTTCAAATGCAGTTTATCCGCCAGTTTTTCACCCTTCGGCAGTTGCATGATCTCCTCGCGCGTGATGGCTTTGGTAAACACCGCCGCCACGAGGTAAACGAGGATTGCAAGCAGAATAACCGGAATGACCGCGAACTTCTCACTCATAAAGCGCGTGAGCAGCAGATATACGGGGTACGAGACCGCGCCCATAATGACAGAAGCAAGGAGCGGACGAATGCCCATGCGCACCACGCTCGGAATTTCCGGCAGCATACGGTGCAGCGCGATAAGGTTCAGAATAATCATAACAAGATACGAAACGAACGTACCGACAGCAGAGCCCATGGCGTTGATCTCCGGGATACCGCACAGCACATACACAACACCGATGCGTACCACCGTACCGACAATCATGTTGATGACCGGCACGTATACCTTGCCGACCGCCTGAATCATCGAGTTCGTAGTGTAAAGTAAGCTCGCCGTGATGACCGCCGGCGCCATAACGGCGAGCAGCGGCGCGGTATTTGCCGCAAACTCCGGGCGGCTGTAAAGCAACAGGGAGCAAATGGGTTTTGCAAAAATGCACAAGCCCGCGGCAGACGGGATGGCTACCATGAGCGTCATGCGCAGGGAGAGCGTGGAAATACGGTTGATTTCGCGCTTTTCTTTTTTTGCGATCGCACCGGAAAGCATCGGCAGCACGATGGTAGAGATGGGCACGATGACGGCGTTCGGCAGGTCGAAATACTTGCGCGCCGTGCCGAGCCAGCCCTTCATAGCGATGGCGGAGTTCGCGTCCACACCGGCAGCGCCCTGCAAACGATACATCATCACGGAGGAATCCACAATGTCGAGCGCGCTCAAAAACGCAGAGCCGATGATGACCGGCACCGCAAAGGTCAGGATAGATTTCAAAATTTCACCAACACTCGAAACCTTCGGCTCAAAAGGTGAATAGCGCGTATCGCGCGATTTGCGGAAGTAGTACAGAAGAATGTACAAAACCGCGAAGAACGAGCCGATGGAAACACCGAGGATCGCGCCTGCCGCGCCAAGCTCCGGCAAGCCGGTGGTCTTCAGGAAATACAGTGCCAGCGCAATACCGACGAACAGTTTAATGAGCGACTCCAAAACCTGCGAGACCGCCGTCATGTTGGAACGCCCTTGGAAATAGCCGCGCAAACACGACGAAACGGACATGAAAAAGCACATCGGTGCCAAGGCTGCAATGGCGTACATGGAGCGGTCATTTTGGTTCATGAGCATCGCGAACTGACGGGAAAACACCGCCATGACGATGCAGCCGACAAGACCGATGCCGGAGAACAGTGTGAATGCCACGCGGAAAATTTTATCCGCTTCGCGCTTGCGGTTCTGTGCATACGCCACGCTGACAAGGCGCGAAATAGCGACCGGTGTGCCGGAAGATGCCAAAACACTGAAAAATACAAAAATGTCATACGCCGTGTTGAAATGCCCCATGCCCTCATCATCGAGGAAATTCGCAAGCGGAATAGAGAAAAATATATTGATGAATTTGACGATAAACGTCGCTGCCGTCAAAATTGCGGTACCCTTTAAAAAGCTCTGTCCTTTCTGTTCCGTCTTCTGAGACAAATTGAAATCACTCCTATATCAAAATCGTAAATTGCCGCATTGAAACACATTTAGGAAGCCTGAACAGCACACAAAATACGTACAAAATAGTATACCATACTTTCCCCCTGTTTCGCAAGGAAACGGGCTTAAAATGTGCGCGATGAAAGCAAAGATCCCCTGTGCAAAACGCACAGAGGATCCAAAATCACCCGATCAGCATTCTGCCCTCCGGCAGAACGGAACCGCTTTTCTTTTTGCGCATTAAAATCGCCACACCGAATGAGACAGGGCCTACGCGGCCGATGAACATCGTCAGCGTCAGGGCAAGCTTTGCAAGCGGATGCAGCGTCGGGGTCAGGCTTGCGCTGAGGCCGACCGTCGCAAAGGCGGAAACGGCTTCGATTATCGCATCCAATATGGAAACACCGTGGTGCAGCGCTAAAATGAGACTCACGTTCAAAACGGAGACCACAAGGGCGAACGCCACGACCGTAAGGGACTTGTACACCATACTGGGGTCAAAACGGTGGCGTAGGAACGTAGTGGTGTCTTCGCCGCAAAGAGTGGATTTCACCGCCGCAAACAGCACCACAAGCGTCGTCACCTTAATGCCGCCCGCCGTGGAGCCCGGGCAGCCGCCGATGAACATCAAGAACGACGTGAGGAGCTTTGCACCATCCGTTTCCTGCTTAATGCTGACGGAAGCAAAGCCCGCCGTGCGCGTGTTGACCGACTGAAAAAACGCCGCGTTCAGCTTTTCAAAGAAGTTCAAATCACGGTATGTATTGTTATACTCAAGGATAAACAGCATCACCGTGCCGAAAACCAGAAGCGTCAAAGATGCACGCAGGCAAACCTGCGCGTGAAAGCTCAGCTTTTCCACGTGCTGCCGGTGCAGGCGCGTCGAGATTTTCTTGCGGTAAATATCCTGAAACACCACAAAACCCGTGGAGCCGATGATGATGAGCATGGAAATCGTCAGCGTGACGAGCGGGTCGCCGTTAAAGGCCGATAAACTCGAATTGCCGGGGATGAAGCTTAAAATATCGAAGCCGGCGTTGCAGAACGCCGAGACGGAGACGAACACCGAGGCCCATACGCCGAGCCCGCCATAGAGCGGCACGAAGCGAGCCATGAGCAGAAGCGCGCCGAGAGCTTCCACCGCAAACGTAAACGCAACCACGATGCGCAGCAGCGAGATGACATCCAAATTGCTGCCGCCGGCGCTTTCGCGGGCGAGTACAAGGTGGCGAATGCCGATGCGGCGGCGGATGAGCAGCGTGAGACCCGTTGCAAACGCGGCAAGGCCGAGACCGCCGCACTGAATGAGCACAAGCAGAACGCCCTGCCCGAAATACGACCAGTGTATAAACGTATCATACACGGAAAGGCCCGTGACGCATGCGGCGGAGGTCGCCGTGAAAAGCGCGTCCACAGGGTTTGTGAACCGCCCGCTTTTCGCCGAGATCGGCAGCGTGAGCAACACGGTGCCGATAAAAATAAGGATCACAAAGCTGACGACGAACATGCGCGTGGGTGACGTACGCTTTACTATTTTTTGTAATCTGCTCGTTTTCATAAACTCCGACCGACTTTCTCCGGGCGCGCCCGGAACAGATTTATGCCAACATGAGTTCGCTGATTTTTGTGCGGCGCAGCGCCATCATCAGCGGCACGCCGAGCACATAGCAGACGATGAGCTCGCCGATGCCGACCGAAACGGCACCCGCGATGAAGCCTGCAAGGGAGAGATTGCCGAAAGCAAACGTGCCGTTATCCGCAAGGCAAGCCACTTCAAAGCCGACGATGAGGGCGTTGAAAATGACCGGCGGCAGCGGCGCCAAAACCGGGATCTCCTTCCAGCGAATGTTGCGTACAAGGTAAGAAAAAATGCCCGCGAGCAGCGTTGCAAGCGTGCCGAACACCCAGTCTACGACGCCGAGCGGACTTGCAAGGTTCGAGATGAGGCAGCCGACGGCAAGCCCGGGGATGGCGGCCGGCGTAAAGGCCGGGAGCACCGTTAAGGCTTCCGAAAAGCGGAACTGCACCGCGCCAAACGCCAGATTCATGGCGGCAGCGGCGTAAGTGAGGACAGCATACAGCGCCGCAATCACGGCGCTGAGCGCCAGAAAGCGGACTTTTGAGGTTTTCTTATTCATTTCAGCATTCCTTTCCGCGGTCCGGGAGCCGCCCCGGCCGCGCTAGTTTTGTTTAAGGTCAGGATGTCACGACTGACCGTGCTGCACAAATGGGCGTACAGCAACAGGATATAGCATAAGCAATTTAGGACGAAAAGTCAAGCGTTTCGGGAATATTCTACCGATTATTGGAAAATGGCGGATTTGTAACCGAAATTCTGTTCGTTCTTGAGCATGGACAGGCGGTTTTCATGGACATTGTTGATTACATAAACGAAGTTGACCGCAGCAATCGTGAACAGGAAGCCGCTTACCATGTGACGCTTTAAAAGCGGGACTTTCGGATGCGCTGCGTGTTTTATGCTCGCCCCCTCTTTTACGCCGCGGCTTGCTTCATTTATACCACATCACGAGGGATTACAACGAAAATATACACTTTTGTGGGTTATCACAGAAGCGGGACGGTTTCTATATGCAAAAAGCCCCTGCCCGCAGTGAATGAACAGAACCAGTAAAACAGGACAATAGACAAAATCCCCCCTGATGTAGGATAATAAGTACATCAGGGGGGATTCATTATGAGCAAACGAAGATACACCAATATGCAGGTTCTACTACCGACCATAGAAAAGATGTTAGAATCAGGGAAGAGCCACAGGGAAATCGAAGCGGAACTTGGCTTGGAGGGAGACCGTCCGGTTCACAATCTGCTGAAGCGGCAACGCAAAAAAGCCGCCAAGGGTGCGCCGAAGTTTCGTGGCAGGAAGCCTGCAAAGACGCTGCAGGAATATAAGTATGAGAATAAGCGGCTCAAGATGGAAGTGAAATTACTGCAGGATTTTCTGCAGTCCACAGAAAGGAAGTGAGGCCAAAGGCAAAGTACGCCGTCATTCACCGTCACCGGGGAGAATACCCAATATCTGTTATGTGCAAATTCTTCGGGGTATCCAGAAGTGGTTACTACTGCTTTAAAAAGCGTCTGGGAGAGACGGATCGCGATGCTGTTGTGGCAAAGGAAATCGAGGAATGTCAGCGCAGGACAGATAAGACCTATGGCTATCGACGTGTATGGAAGTGGTTAAAAGGCAGAAATATTCAAAGAGATCCGAAGACTGTGCTCAGAATCATGAAAAAATATGGATTATTGTCTGAGGTTCGCCGACGCCGCCAATGGGTAAATCTTGGTCAGCAGGTACACAAATACGAAAATCTGTTGAACAGACAGTTCCGGGCGGTCAGGCCAAACGAGAAATGGGTCACGGACATTTCTTACATCCACACAAAAGAAGGCATTTTATATCTGTCCATGATCCGAGATCTGTATGACAACAGTATTGTGGCCTACAAGACTGCAAGTCGGCAGACTGTGAATCTTGTTCTGGACACGATTCGTCTGGCAATGAAGAAAGAGAAAGTCGCTGCGGAGTTGCAGCTCCACAGCGACCAAGGCTTTCAATACACATCACAAGCATACTTCAAGCTAACACAATCTTACGGCATAACGCCGTCCATGTCAAGGAAAGGAAATCCTTATGACAATGCCATGGCAGAAAATTTCTTCTCCATTCTGAAAACAGAGTGCATCTACCGCCACAAGCCAAAGACGCTCCAAGAAGCAAACGAACTGATCGACAGGTATATTTACTTCTATAACCACGAACGCATCCAAACAAAAACGGGAGTGGCACCGCTGTCGCTGCGCCACTCCGCTTAAAACTCAATATCCTACATGGGGGCTTTTAGTGCTGTCCGCATAATCTGGTGCGGTTCACTTGCACCTCCGGGGGGTTTTCATCTGCCCAAATGAGCATTCTATCGTTTTGCTTATTTTATACGACAGCAGTAGGATGTTTTCAAGTGTGTGACTAATTATAGCGATAAAATAAACAATTTTTTTTAACTTAATTATTAGTTTTGCGAATTGAAAACCAAATATTCCGTGAATATAATGAGTTTAAAAAAGTGAGAGTGTTTCACTCCTGATTGATCTTTCCTTGGTAAAAGGTGATTCTATGAAATCGAAAGCTGCAGTTGTTGCACTGTGCGTTTGCGTTATTTTGGCTGTTTTGGGCGTTGTGCTCGGAAAAAGCCCGGCGTTAAAAAATACAGAATTGCCGCCCTCTGTTTCGGAAAAAATTTTGTCCTCGCAAGAGATTTCTTCAGAAAGTGAAGCTTCTTCCGCAGAGGTTTCGACACCTGCAAAAACCATGACGCCCAAAGAAGAATATGAAAGTATGTATGGGAAACCGCAATGGTTGGCGTGTGACCAGACGTATCATATTTTGCGTGCGGAAGACGGTACGTTGACAACCGAAACGGGCAAAGCATCGATTTATACCCGAGGCGACTTCAAAGCCGAAGTGATGGATGTACACGTTTCCGATACGTTAGAATACGGGTTGACGCAGGAAGATGGAAGCTTTACTTATTCTGTTGATGGAGACTGCACAATGGATGAATCCGGCAAAATCACGAATCCTAATTATGTTTTGGCATACGTTACCCTGCGTTTAAATTACGAGGGGACGGCTGATTATATAGAATTTCTTGTTGGCGAATGTGACGTAGTACAATATAACCCGGATGGCTACCCTTTAGGCGGGGGAGAAAATGCAAGTGATAAGACGATATTGGAAAATGGGGTGGCTGTGTCTACAACAGAGGAAGAAGACCCCCGTAATTCCGGGCATGTTTGGGTTCGTCCCGGGGAACCCCGAGACGTGCTGATCGTTGTGTTGATTCAAAATAAATTTTCATATGTAGTTGTGAATGATGAAGCGGCAGCAAAAGACGGCGTTTCGAATTTGGAGGTTATGGAGCAAAACTATGCTACCGGAGTGTACGAGGAAACGGCGTTCAAATATGCAATTACCATTAGTTCCAGCGGAACACAAGTGGCTGCTTTTGATATTACAGAGATCGTGAACGACTGGTTTAAGGGGTGAATGTATGAAAAAGGGAAAAGTCATTGTTCCTTTGGCTCTGTGCGTTTGTGCAGTTCTGATCGTTATCGGCATTGCACTTGGAAATAACCCAATACGGAGCAGCATTGGGCAAGGTCAGTCGGCGGAGGTGATTTTTTCCGAAGAAAGCAAAGCTTCCGAATCCTCCGATGCGGCGGAATCGACAGAAAGTGCAGCGTCGAGCAGTGAGGACTCGAACGCAGGATTAACTTCCGAACAAATTGCGATGGGAGATAACGATGACTCTTCCACGTACAACGGCCCCTCGGAAGAAATGTTGGCGCTCGCAAAATCGATGACACCAAAAGAGCTATATGAAAATACGTATGATCGGAAGCCGGAGTGGATGAAAAGCAGGCAGACCTATCATATTTTGCGCGAAGACGACGGTACGCTTACGACGGAGAGCGGCGAAGCACCGATTTATCATGCGGATAACGGCCTGAATATTGAAGTTACCGATGTACATGCTTCAAACGCATTGGAATATGGTTTGACTGAAGAGGATGGGTGGTTTGGAGAAGAGTGTGGATTGGATGAATCCGGCACGATTACAAACCCGGATTATGTGTTTGTATACACCACACTGCGCCTTACATATAACGGTAAAATAGACCATATGGAATTTTTGGCCGGTAATACGGGGCTTGCTCAATATAATTTAGATGGATATACTTTGGATGCTTCGGAAAACAGATGCAATAAACATATTTTACAATCCGGCATAGCAGAGAAAACAACCGCGGAGGAAGATCCGCGAGATTCCGGTCATATTTGGGTTCACGCAGGGGAAACGAGAGACGTTTTGTGCGTTATGTTGATGCGAAATAACTTTACGTTTGTTATTACAGATTACGAGGCTGCAAAGCGTGATGGAGTGCACGATCTTCTTGATGAAGAAAAATATTATACGCTTGCAACATATGAGGAAAATGAGTTCAAATATGCTTTTACAATCAGTGATTACGGTGTTACCGCAGTTGAGTTTGATGTTACGGAGATCGTGAACGACTGGTTTGCTGCATAGAAAGAGGTGGCGGTATGAACAAACGCTTGATCTCATCGGAGTTACGGCGCGGTTTTACGGGGTATGGCTTTTGGTTGGCTTTACTCATAGGCTGTGCGATCGCAGTTTGGCATGGCTGTTGCATGGAAGGGGCGCCAGTGGGCTTTTCTCATGCAGGAGATGTTATTTATTGGAACAAAAAAATGATGTTTCCGCCGAATAATGTGGCTAAAAGCTTGATGGGAATGACATTAGACGGACAAGCCAGCGTGTTTATGACGGTTATGCCGATTTTGGCGGCCTTGCCGATGGCAGCCTCTTTAAGTGCTGATATGCGCAGCGGCTACATAAAATCTGTTTTGACGAGGACTACGGCAAAGAGCTATTATGTTGCAAAGTTCATCGCGGTGGCTGCAACGGCTGCAGTTGTGGTTACGGTACCTTTTCTGCTTGATTTTTTTCTTGTGGCAATGAAGGTTCCTTATTTTCAGCCGTATGCTTATGGCGGCGAAATAGTGCTTTCCGGCAGCTTTTCGCTGTGGGGGAAGCTGTATTTTACATGCTTTCCGTTATATTTTGTATTGGCGGTCTTATTGGTTGCTGTATATGGTATTATATTTGCTTCCTTTGGCTTACTGTTTTCGTTCTACATTGAAAATCGTTTTTTGGTGCTGATTGCGCCGTTTATCATTTGGATGGCGATTACAACGATATTTTCGTTTCTTACCTTTCCAGAACTGATGGGTGCAAATCCGTTCTATTTTTTGATGTTAGCGCACCCTGCAGGGGGAAGTCATCATCAAGCTGTATCGGTTTTGATCTCTACAATTATTTATGCTGCACTCGGCATAGGCGGCTATTTTATGGCCGGTCGGAAGCGAGATATATTCTGAGAGGAAAAATATGCTCTACTTTAAGAGAAAAATAGCATCACACTGGAAGCTGTTGTTGCTTATGATCGGTATTTGCGCGGTTTCCCTATACTGCATCATTGACCTGGTGATTTGGTCTGACGGCTATGCAATAGAAAATCTTTGCTATTTGGATATATTCTCTTTTGCAGGTTTTCGCGGGTTTACGGCGGTCGTATTGCCGATTGTAGGGCTGTTTTTGGCGTACCGTGTTTTGCACGGCGATTTTTTGTATGATATTTTGCTGCGCTTTCACAACAAGAGCACTTTATATGCGCGGCAGGGGTTATGCTTACTGATCTTAAGCTTTTTGCTTTCCATAGTGTGTATGGTTATTGCCGGACTGCTTTCATTTCGGTATGCCCCACAACGCTTTTATAACTGGAATGCACTGCCCGAAGACGGCTTTGCTTATCTGACAGCGAGTAGCTGCATGGATATTCGTGCCGAAGAAACGGTGCAGGCGATTAAAACGTATTTTGGAGCTCTTTCGCCGGTACGCGTTTTATGCAGCCAATTTTTGACGCTGTGGATTGCCTGTGCTTTGCCGATGGCAGTGGAATTGCTCGGGAAATGGCTCGGAATGGAGATCCTTAGTTGGATCTTGTATCTGGGGTATGCCGGGTTTGATGCAGCGGTCATGGCCGTTAACGGAAAACCGTTATTATATGCGTCCCTCTTTATCTCGCCGGCGGATTATCTCTTATCTGCTGTACCGGAATTTCGCTTTTTAATTCCGATATGTATCTGTGCAGTTTTAGGGCTTATCGGTTATTTGATTTCCGAAAAAAGGGAATTTTTGCGTAAGGAGTGAGTTTCTGTGCGCAAACAGAAAAATCAGCTGCAGAGCTTTCAACGTGCTTTTTTCATCGATTGGAAGTTGGGTGTTCTGCACCGTGCCTGGCGTTTTTTTCCGGCGCTTTTCTTAGCAGTGTTTTGCGTGCTGAAGGGACTGCTTTTTCAGCGCTATGAAGTGCCGCATGATCTTTCCGGCATTTTGTCTTTGATGTTTTTCGGGGATGATGTGGTTACACATAACAGCTTAAGTTTGTGCCTTGAATGGGTAGGTTTTCAAATTTTTCTGCTTCTCATTACAAATGATTATACAAGCAGCAGCCCCGGTAGCTTTGGAGAGTGTATGCTCATGAAAACCGGCAATAAATCGGCCTGGTGGCTCAGCAAATGCTGTTGGATGGTCTGCACGGTAACAATTTCGTTTGCTGCATTGATTTTAACCGGCATAGCCCTATGCCCGGTGTTTCATTATACTGTAAGACTTTCCGGTGTTTATGTGTTGGCTGCACCGTTTTGCGCTGTTTTGAGCGTATCGCTGATCGGGCAGTTTATTACGATGCTTGGTGTAAATCCGGCGGTGACGCTGATTTTGCTTTCCGGCTCCGTTACACTTGCACTATTTGTGGATTCGCCGTGGTATATCTGGGCAGCCAGTATGCAAACACGATACTATGAACTGCATTTGGTCTGGATTTCCTGCCTTATATGGCTTTTGGCATCTCTTTTGCTTATTCCAATCGGTACGGTTATTTTTGCTCGAAAAGACATTTATTTAAAGGGGGAACGTACAAATGCGCGTTGAAGTAAAAGACTATGTAAAAACGATCGGTAAGGCGACCGTGCTTGACCATGTAAGCTATACGTTTGAGAGCGGGAAAATCTACGGTTTACGCGGAAAAAACGGTTCCGGCAAAACGATGCTGATGCGCGCAATTTGCGGATTGATCAACCCGACGGAAGGGTGCGTGTGCATAGACGGCAAAATAATCGGCAAGGATATTTCCTTTCCAGAGAGTGCCGGTGTGCTGATTGAAAACCCGGGATTTATCAGCGGTTATACGGCTTTTCAAAATCTTAAGACCATTGCTTCTATACAAAATCGAATTTCCGATGAAGAAATTAAAGCGGCCATTCTTGCGGTGGGGCTTGACCCGGAAGATACGCGAAAATACCGAAAGTTTTCACTTGGTATGAAGCAGCGCCTTGGAATTGCTTCTGCTGTCATGGAAAACCCGGCTTTGATTTTGTTGGATGAGCCGACGAACGCTTTGGATGAATCCGGCGTAGTTATGGTGCGGGATCTGCTCGAAAAGCAAAAGAAAAACGGCGCAGTAATTATTGTGGCTTCTCACGATAAAGAAGAACTGGAATTGCTGACGGATGAAATTTTGATTATAGAAAACGGAAAAATTAAAGAACATTTTGACGTACAAGCTTCGCTGAATGAAAAGGAAGTGCGGATATGAAGAAACCGATGAGACGGCTCATGGTTATACTGCTTGTGGCTTTGCTGGCGGTTGTTGGCGTATTCGGCGGGTTTTGCATCTATACGATCAATACCCGGTATCCGGCAGCACCGCTTGTGGAGTATGGCCTTGGAGATACGGTGGAAGTAAATGGTTTTTCCTTAAGAGCGGAAGAACTTACGATTTTATCCGAAGAAGAAATGAAAGCACAGTACGGTGCGGGAAGTTTATCTTATGCAGGAATCGGCTCCGTATGGTATTTATTAGTTACCTGCACATTTGAAAATAAAAGTAATGAGGAAGAAAGGCTGCCTCTTGCACAAATGCAGTTGATGTCTTTCCCGGATACTTTTGCGATGCAATATGAATCTTGTGCGGCCGTAAACGGAGTTCAAAGCATGAAAGACATCTCTACAGTGCCCGTTGGAGAAACGGCCAAAATCGTTTTTCCGGTGGCCATTAGTGAACGAATGCTTCCTTCCTCTAAATGCGGTGAAGAAGCCATTCGTGCGGCCGAATATCGGCTGATTCTTACAAACTACCCGGAACGGCAGGAAATCGTTTTATCTTCCTAAAAGTACAAACCAAAAGCCCTCGGAATGGCTATCCCGAGGGCTTTTGGCTTGGCCTTTATGAGTATATAATCTCTTAGTTATATTATACGTGCGTTGGTATACAGGGCAAGATTTAAATCGGCTTATTCTAAAACAAATGTGTACCGGCTATTTGGGGTTGTAATAATGATGGTGCGACCGTCATTTGTGATGCTGCTGATGTAGCTGCGTAGATACCAAAGGTTATTCGAAAAGGAGAAAAAAGGAGTGCCAGGAGATTTCCTTTCACTTTCATATAGGGAAAGTGTGCCTATTTGATCTATATACCGGGAGCGCCAATTTGGTTTGCCGCCATTGGCTGCAGCGGTTTTTGTGCAGACGTCGATGCAGCGGTATACACCTAAATTTTTAATTAGTTTTGGCATTGCTTAATTTTTCCCCTCTTGATTACAGGTATCAAAATTTTGAATTATACGTTACCGTTTTCTGCCGAATTTACCACCCTATATCGTTATTTTCTATGATCGGCAGTAAGTACCGATAGATATTTTTGATTTCGTCGCGCGCGTTTGTTTTTGCGTGGCGTTTTGCGGATAACAAATAATTATAAATCTGCTGATCCAGATCGCTTCCGGTAAAATGGCCACGCGCATCGATGTGCTTACGCGCGAGCTGCACGAGATTATCGATTTGATCGTCTGTAACCACGTAAGGAGCGAGGGCGTCGCGGTACAAATCGCGGCGCTCAGCTTCGCTCTGCGAAACATCAAAAACAGGCTCAGAGTCAGTAAATCCGGGTATTTCAAGCTGTTCTGGAGCTTTATATTCTTTTGGCAATGCGAAAAGGGTAAATGTAATGGCTACAACCTTGCGACCTTTTTTTATTGGTTCGTAAGCATATCGGCAATTCGTTTTTTCAATAATTTCCTTTTGAGATGGTTTCAGAATTTTATCATTGAAATATTTAAATTTCTGGTAAAGAGGTTCATCAGCTTTTAAAATTACCCGAAGTTCCTCAATTTTAATTTGCCATGAAAGGTGCATATGGCGGTTTTTTTCCAGATACTGAAAAATGATGTATGAGTATCGAGAACGAAGTGAAGTTATTGCATTAAGTTTATAGCGTATATAACCAAGACGCTCAATATTGAATATGTACTTCATCGCCGCTTCGGTACAAGTGAGAGTGACTTGCCATATATCATCTTCATCTTGCTCACATTCCGCACATTCAAATAAGGCAATCATCCGAAACGACTTAGATTTAGTCGGATCATCGACGGAAACCATTGTTCCAAGATGCTTTAATCGCTCTTGTAATTCGGGGCGATTTATTTTAGAAACACCAAGCAAACGTTCAATTTCGCCTTTTTCAAGACGAATTGAACGTTTGACGGGATCGTGGCTGTCGATTCTAGATAAATATGTATCGATAATCTTGAATTCCGCGAGAGTTAATTCAGAACGCCAAAGGCCGAACAGGGGATTCGATTTTTGTACGGTGAGGCGAGTTTCAAGGGAGCGGCCGATTCCGATGATCGGTGTTACACTTTTTGCTTTTGCCATTATTTATATTTCTCCCACGCTTCAATCCACGGGCTACCTTTACCAAATTTAGTGCCGTTTCTTAAATAAAACTCCTTACAGGCGTCAAGGTGTTCTTGAATTGCTTTTTCACTGATAACGATATCTTCTCCAAGACCGCTAAATCGCGGTTTAACCATAGATACAAAACCAAAAAAAGTTTGCCAATGATTAAGGTATTTTTCTTTTTCTTCAAGCAAAAGTTGATCTAAATTCATGTTGCTCACCATCCTATTGCATAGCATAGCAAATAGGTCACAATTTGTCAATGCTATATAGTGACCTATTGGAATTTCATGGTGACCTATCAGGAATTTCATGGTGACCTATCAGGAATTTCATGGTGACCTATTAAGGCGAATTTCCGCATAGAATCTAGTGTTTTTTCTGTCTAAATCAAGTAATAAATCAAGTAATAAATCAAGTAATAAATCAAGTCTATCTATCAAGAGACAACGCGGCCTACGGCCGCTAATAACAAAAGAGTGGGGCTTGCTGCCCCACACCCCGCAGCGCACAAATGCGCGATAGTACCTTTTTGCTCCCGTAAAATGCTTTTTCAAAAACGTTTTTGCAGAATCTCAGCACAAATTTGCTGAACAGGGCGCAAACGCCCAGAAACGAGAACAGCAACTCAATTTTTTTCGGTATTCTGCTTGGGAGATGTTTCACACAAAAGTGCAAATGAAACACTATATCTTGTGGTCGGTACGACCATCCTATCTGCAAAAAATCCTTGAAAATCTAACTTTTGTGCCGTTTTTACCTCTCTCCCCCAGCTTTCGGCGTTCATGAATTGGACAAAATAATGATTTTGGCTTATTTTGGTGTAGGTGAGCAAAAAACAGACGCTTTACACGTGGAAATACGAAATGGCTGTAAACGGCTCTAAAGTCGTCTGTAATCGATTTTTGATTTTGAGCGGGTAATTCATATTTTTGCCATAAGAATCGATTTTAAGGGCACTGTGTACGATTTTAACGCTATTCGAGCACTAAATTTGCAATTTGAAATGCAAAAAGCCGGTTCCACACATGGAACCGGCTCATTTTTCCGTGTTATTTTTAGTTTTTCCGCCCGAAAAATCTTTCCCGCAACGTTAGCGGGCGTTTTACTTTTCTATCGATATCTAAAATCATTAAAAGTAGAATCACGACAAATAAGCATTATTATTTTTTACAATATTGAAAAAAATAGTAAAAAATATGCAAAAAAGTATTTACAAAGATACAAACGTATGCTATGCTGATGCTGTAACTGATAGGCCGTTTTGTTGATTTTAAGAAAGAGTGATTCCAATGTACAAAATTAGGTAGATGAGTAGGCTTACAGTTTTTACAAGGAGGCTCTTTTATGAAAAAAGCAAAAAGATTAGCAATAATCGTTTGTGCCATTGCGATGCTGATGTCTATATTAGCTATTCCTGCAAGTGCAGCTACACAAGATCATTATCACACATTCAGTTGGGAAGGGACAACAAGATACGCTCATGTTAATACTGTGTGGAGAAAGGGAGATAATTCTGCAACATACTTCCGTGTTACAGATAATTCTATGCCTGTAGAGGGTTTTTATATCCGAACCACACTGGCTCCGTATGGAGGGACACGTAGTCCAAGTTCTTATTACTACAAGGTTACTACATATGGAGGAAAGACAATTAAACACGACCGATATGCAAAAGATTTAATGGCAGGCTTAGAAACTTATTATCCTGCAACACATTGGTCATGGGGTAATGTTTCTATTGCTTGGAGCGAAGATTATGTTGAAGACGGTTCTGAGAGATTAAATTGGTAAAAGTTAATTTGCGCTAAAACGGTGCCCAAGAATTTTAATGATTCTTGGGCACTAAAAAATATATGTAATAAAATTGTAGGAAATTATGGTATTTAAAAATGAAAAACAAATTTTTAATATTTATGACAACAATTACATTTTTTTTGACAGTAGCTGTGGTAGGAATATTATTAAAACCAGAATTATACGAGAGTAAGGCTGCCGAAATTAAAGAAAATGATTCTAAACAATCCATGCGGGAAACAGAGACCGATGAAAAAAATATTGAATCTGAGGTTTCGGATCAAGAAGAGTGGGGATCAGGTAACGTATATAATGGTTCTTCGCCAATTATAAGAAAAATGGGAGAAAAACTCAGTGTTATAGGTATTCCTCATCGAAAGCAGGGAGATAAACCGCCTATGAGCACAGAGGTGTTTGCTTATTGGGAAGGTGAAATGGTGTTTACTGTGGATAGCGCAGTAATTTATGATTCTATAGAAAAAACTGGGTTAAATTATGATGAATTCGTGGCAGATTTTTCTACATATGACAGTTCTTTTAGGCCAATGGTTGTTCAATTGACGATTGAAAATGTTAATGCTAGACTGATAAGTGATCCACCAGAATTATTTTCAGATCAATACGTATTATCTTCTAAAGAAGAATTTAGTAAAGAAAAATTCAGATCACAGAATGGAGGAGAATGGCGTGTAGCCAGCGGTATGCCGTTAGCATATGCTAATCCACATTCTGATGGTATGTATAATTATTTTCATTATACGATTGATGAAGGGGAAACCATCCAAATGACCCTTTGCTACTATGTAAAGATAGATGATATTCCGCTCGATGAACTTTATTTGGAAATAACAACACAATCCTCAGATCATAGATTCGGAATCGAACTAGACAAATTGAAAACATGATGGGAGGAAAAAATAATTGAGCTCTATTTTGAAAATAGAATTTGAAAAACTACGAAAAACAAAGTCGTTTTGGGCGATAATGCTATTTCTTGTATTTATTACATCAACAGTAGCAATTACAAGATCTTTAGAGGTTGGAGGAAGTGTTGGCGGAATCAATCCGGCAGAGCCTCGTGCAGAAAATGGATATTTTTTTGAAGATAATAGCGCGTATGCTATTTCTCTTTATAATGTTTGGATTGGTTCAATTTCTGGAGATTTATTTTTTACCACAATATTTTATTTTATTTTACCTCTAGCAGCTACTTTGCCCTTTAGTTTTTCTCTTTCGGATGAGAGTAAAAGCGGATACTTACGACAAATGACATTAAAAAAAGGTCAGATGAGATATTATTTTGCAAAATATATCGTTACGTTTACTTCGGGGTTCCTTTTAGCAGCTATTCCATTATTGACTAATGTAATTATAACTGCGTGCTATATTCCTGCCTATAAGCCAGACCCATTGGAACAATTATATTCGGGTCAATATTATGGACAGTATTTAGCCAATATCTTTTATTCAGAACCGTTTGCTTTTATGATAATCTTTATTCTTATTCCAGGACTTTTTTGCGGATTGTGGGCAGATTTGTCGATGTGTCTTTCCTTTTTTATAAAAAACAAATTTTTTGTTGTGATAATTCCCTATTTGTTCTTGTTTTTTGAAAAAGCTTTTTTTGATTCGCTTTTTTCAAATCGCATAGCTCTTGATCTTTCACCTTTTTACTTTATGCGAGGAGAATCATCTGGAAACATCGTTATTGTAACGATAATATTGATTACAATGCTTGGTGTAACCTTATTTATTACGTGGTTTAGAGGGTGGAGAGATGATGTTTATTAATATAGTTCGCTGTGATTTGAATAATGGAATTTTAAAAAAATGGAAGTTTTATTTATTTACAGGAGCCTTTTTTTCAATTCTGGCAATATTTGCGTATTTTGATTTTGATGCAGCGCTACGAATGACTCCGAGTCCGATTACAGCTGATATTACGGTCGGAGATTACCTTTGCTTTTTATTTGGAGGAACAAGTGCCGGTAATCTGCCAATTGAATTAATCGATAAAAATAATATAGTAAATTCCATGTTTAAGTTTAGTTTTCCAAGTATATGGATTCTTATATATCTAATCCTCTTATTATTAACGTTAGAATACCCATATGAGGATTTGATGGGGTTTGGAAAAAATATAATTATTTTATCAAATAAAATACAATATTGGTGGATTTCTAAATGTATATGGATCGCGGCTTCTGTGTTTGTGTATTTTACAATTGCTCTTACATGTTTTTCGGTAACAGCAATTATGTTGGGGGCAAAAGCAAGTTTTGAAATAGGAACATATTATCCGTATTTTCGTTTTAATTCGTATGACTTTGTAACGGAACCACCATGGAATATAATGCCAACTCTGCTTATGCTTATTCCAGTAGGAATTGGCCTTGGGATGATACAGTTAACAGTATCAATGGTAATCTCTAGATTAGCTAGTTATTTGGTAAGCACGGCTATTTTACTTATGAGTGCATATATGCAGAATGTTCTTCTTTTTCCGAATGTAAGTATGTTTGCAAGGAGTGTGGAAGTAGTAACGAATGGACAAATAGCTTGGGTAGAGGTAATAATTATAGCCTGGATTTCCAGCATATGTATGCTGGTTGGTTATTTGTATTTGAAAAATTCGGATATTATAAATAAACATAGATGAAGCATTTGACGCGGAATTTTAATTAACTATATAGAAAAAGAGGAAAATTATGAATATTAAAGTTGATAACGTAACGAAAATAATAAAAAAGGTTAAAGTTCTTGATCATGTGTCTTTGGAATTTGAATCTGGGGAGATAACAGGGCTTAAAGGTATTAATGGTTCAGGAAAGACGATGATAATGCGAATTATCAGTGGGTTAATACGCCCCACGGAAGGAAAGGTCTTTATCAATGGGAGAGAATTAAAAAAAGAAATGGACTTTCCTGAAAGTATAGGGGTGCTTATTGATAGTCCAGCGTTTTTGGATGGGTATTCTGCTTATGACAATTTAAGATATATGGCTTCTGTAAAAAATAAGGTTTCAGGAGAAGAAATTAAGGACTTATTAAAAAAAGTAGAATTAGCTGATGCGGGAAAGAAAAAATATAAATACTTTTCGTTAGGAATGAAGCAGCGATTGGGCATAGCGGCTGCAATTATGGAACATCCAGATATTATATTGATCGATGAGCCCACAAATGCTCTTGATAGCAAAGGCGTGGAAATGGTTAAGTGTATATTGCAACAAGAAAAAGAAAGAGGCGCATTAATTATTTTAACGTGTCATGACTATTCGGTATTAAAAGAACTGTCAGATAGCATTTATTTTATTGAAGAAGGGAAAGTAGTCGACTATGAACGACAATAAACATTCAAAATTGAAAAGAAAGATAGCAATATATACTTTAATATTTGTGCTGGCCGGAGCGGCTGCGAGAATTGCTTATGTGAATATTACTGCTGAAAAGCCTATTATTGAGTATTATTCTGAGAACGAATGGGCAGGATTAAATGGAAGTTATATTCGCTCGTGGGAAGAAAATACGGAAGGGTATAGCGTTAAAATTGTAGGATATGAGGTTATGGAAAAAGAGAAGTACTTTTCAAAGTATGATCTATCAGGAAAGGATCAGAGCGTTGCCGATCCTTTTGCGTATATTATGGAAGTAACGATTAAAATTAAAAATGAAGAAAATGAAACTGGAAAGTTACAGATTGCAGATTGGGCTTTAATAGGTAAGAATGATGATTTTATTGCCTATTTGGATCAACAGCTTCTAATGGATACTGATGAAAGAGTGAATGGTGTTTTATCATCTATATCTACAGCTTCAGGAAAGGAAATTGAAATAAAACTTCCTTATCCACTGATATATATGGATAAAGAAAAAGAAATAGACAGAAACATGCCATATAAAATAGCGGTAACAAAATATCCGTCCCGGAAATATATACAGTTTGGATGATGAAGTTTTGAGCGTTCTTTTGTTCTTCAGGTAGTAATGAATGTAATAATGAAAAAAGACTTGAAAAAACCCCATATATGCGATAAAATAAGTTCAATACAAGCTTGTACAAGCAATGTACAAGACACTTGCATTTGAAGTTGGGGAAGAAAAATGAAAACAGTTTCACTGAAAGATTATGCAGAACAGAAAAGGGTGTCTTATGAAGCGGTAAGGCAACAGGTTATTCGATATAAAAAAGAACTTGGCAATCATATAATCCGTGACGGCAGGCAGCAATTTCTTGATGAAGAAGCGGTTGCTTTTCTTGACGAGAAAAGGCAAAAAAATCCCGTGACTGTTATACAGCAAGATAAGAATGAACAAATTGAAGCTTTAGAAGAACAAGTAAAACAGTTGTTGATGAAGACGGCAGCGCAAGCGGATCGTATTGCTGAATTGTCGGAATGGAAAGCAGAAAAGGCAGTAGACATAGCCGGTGCGGAGCAGCAGAAGCTCCTTCTGGAGGAGCGTACTAAGCGTGTGGAGCAGCTCGAAAGCACTGCGAGAGAAGCGGAGGACAAGCTCCGGCAAGCTGAAGAGCGTACGCGGCAGCTCGAAGAAGAAATAAATCGACCGTTGTCGTTTCGTGAACGGCTGACAGGAAAGAGAAGAACATAAGAAATGCCACGCAGCTGCGGGGCATTTCTTAATCTTTCCAAATTTTTCTTGAAAACCCTTTAGGGCTTTTTTCGGCATGTTCGAACTGTTCGACGGCTTCTTGCAGTGCCGGAAGATCACCATGCTCGATTGGACGACCGAGAACGTGCTCCATCACAGCGCCAATCTCAATCAAGCGTTTGGTACGTGCTTTGCGTTCTTTTTCACGTTCCCTATTTTGTAGACGGCGCTTTTCGGCTCTAATTGCATCGATTTTTACTTTTGCGGCAGTTTCGCGTTGCTCAATTTCCGCAAGACGTTCTGCGTAATCTCTTTTAGTTCTCGGCATGGCTACTATCCTTTCTATATGTGAAATTCAAAACACTAACTCTATATATTGTATCATAGCTATTGACAAAACACAAGGACAGTGCGTATAATTATGGTAAAGATTAGCTCGCAGAAAATCCCATAAGGGCGCACTTATATGTACACTTACTACGTAAGTATACATATTTGCGTGCGCTCTCCGAGGGGCAAGGCTCTGCCTTTGCAAACCGTTATGCCGTATATGAGAAAGGAAAAGCTGTGGCGATTTATCATTGCTCAATTAAAATCATCAGCAGGGGGAAAGGACGCAGTGCCGTTGCGTGTGCAGCGTATCGCTCCGGCACAAAGCTTACGGATTTAGCAACCGGCAAGGTATTTGACTACTCGAATAAACCCGGCGTGGTTTTCTCTGAAGTGTTACTGCCGGAAAATGCCCCGGCTGTATTTGCTGCTGATCGGAACATTTTGTGGGATGCAGTAGAGAGTAAAGAAACCCGTTCTGATGCGCAGCTTGCGCGTGAAGTGGAAGTTGCGCTGCCGTGTGAATTTACCCGGCAGGAGCAGATCGATACCGTGCGCGAATACATCATGAAGAATTTTGTTCGCGAAGGAATGTGTGCCGATTGGGTGCTGCATGACAAAGGAGACGGAAACCCGCATGCGCATATCATGCTGACAACCAGAGCGTTTACGCGCAATGGAAAATGGGCGGATAAGCAAAAAAGCATATATAAGCTCGATAAAAACGGGCAGAAAATCCCGGCTATTGACCCAACAACCGGGCAACAAAAGATCGGCGCACGTGGTCGTAAAATGTGGCAGCGGGAAACGGTACAGGCTAATGACTGGAATGACCGCAGCAAGGCTGAAGAATGGCGCGCAGCATGGGCAGCAGAGTGTAACCGGCGCTTGGATCGGCAGCATCAGATCGACCACAGGAGCTATGCTCGGCAGGCGGTCGAACAGGAGCCGACCATACACGAAGGTTATGCAGCGCGTAAAATGGAGCGTGAAGGACGGGTATCAGACCGCTGCGAGATCAACCGAGAAACCAAGGCGCTCAATGAGCAGCATTCAAGAAGTTTGGAAGTAGCGAACGGTGAACTGTATAATGCCACCAGTGAGCGCTTGCGACTGTATAGAGATGTTATTCGAGACCTTGAAAGCGAAAGCAAAGAGCTTTCCAGGGCAATACAGCAAGCAGAAAATGCAGAAATGGCGCTTGCTGCGCCTGTAGAGCGCTGTAAACCGTGGGAGAGGGCTAAGCGAAAGGAACAAGCCAAACAACGCGAAAACGCGTTACAGAAGCGTACAGAGGCGTTTGCGGCGCTGTATGAGCTTGGCTGCGCTACGATTGAAGCAGCGAAATCCTTGCTGCAGAGCATTTTACAACGCATAAGGCAACTTCGCCAGGAACAAGCAGAGCTGCGAGCCGATTTGGAACGTCTGGGAGAAGAATTGCCGATTGTTAAGCACACTTCGGATCTTCTGCAGCCGGCTGCATCGGCGGAACAGATCGGCGTGCGTGAACGGCTTCAAGCTATTCGGCAGCAACGCGAAGCGGAACAGAAAGCACATGCTGAATGGGTCGAACAGCAGCGCCGTGCAAATATGCAGCGTGAGCAGCCGGAGCGTTCACCGCAGGAACCCCCTGACGATGCAGCTGCACAGCAAGAGCAGGAAGTGCGTAGCGTAGCGGATTACGTTGCAAAATACCGCGCACAGAACAAAAACAGTGCGCCCAAGCATCACCGTGGACGGTCGCGATGAATTTTGAAATATTAGAATTTTAATTTAAGTAAATCATTAGGTCAATGATGAGTTTGGTGATCAAAAAAGCGGCATGAAATCTATGCTTTTTTGAATGTTTGGTGACGTACTCGTCACTAAACTAATTTTTCGTCACCAAACTTTTTCTCGAAAAAGCCGCACACCGTGCGGGTTTGTAGGTGCATCGCCACCAGTTTGGTGGTGATGCTTTATCCTGCATTCTGAAAAAGCACTTTTTGAGGGACTTTTTGAAAATTTAATAGTAGAAATTAGCTGTGATGAAGTTGCTGCTGTTCGGCTTGAAAATGGTGAGCTTCTTGAAATTGCGAGAGTTGCGCTTCTGTGAGCTCCGGGCAGTCCGTATCCGGCTCATCCGGGCGAGCTTCTAATGCTTGCAGCATTGCAATTTGAGCATCTGTAAGGGGCTTATTTACGTCGATTTCTTTGTGCATCATAGTTTGAAGAGCTCTCCTTATCAGGCTAATGGAATGGTTATGGCTACTTCTATATATAGCAAATGGGGTAAGTAAGGGCGAAAAGATGAAAAATTTTTCGTAGACTTATTGATGAGTTTCTTCCTAAACTAAGAAGTGAAATATTTGAGATGTTTTCAAATAATGAATGCAATGCACTTGCAATGCGCTTAAAAATGAGTATAATATAAAGTGAGATTACTTGGTAAAGGAGTTTTTAATATGGCAAGTAAAAGCAATATGACGCTTCGAATTGAACCGGAATTGAAGGAGCAGGCGGCAGCTTTATTTAAGTCGTTGGGATTAGATTTAAGCACTGCGACGGGGATATTTTACCGTCAAGCGCTGCGTTATCATGGCCTGCCGTTTGAAATTCGAGCAGATGAAGAACCGAATGAAGTCACTTATGCGGCGATGGAAGCAGCGGAAAACGGTGAAGATATGTACGGCCCTTTTAATAGCGTTGCAGAAATGATGGAGGCTCTGAATGCTTAAACCGGAATTTACGGGGCAGTTCAAAAGGGATTATAAACTCGCGTTAAAACGTGGCTGCGATCCGAAAAAGTTAAACGAAGTCGTTATGCTGCTGTGTAAAGAGGAACCTTTGCCGGAAGCATATCGAGATCACGCTCTTGTAAATTCAAGAAATTATAAAGGCATGAGAGAATGCCACATTCAACCAGATTGGCTTTTAGTTTATAAGGTAATACATGAAACTCTTATTTTGGAACTGATTAGAACAGGATCACATAGTGATCTGTTTTAATGTTTGAGAAGCCGAATCGCTGCAGCTACCCTCTATTCGGATAATGTGGACAGAAATAGAATAGCTGCCCAACACCAATAAGCTATAATGAAAACCCCCGGAGCTTGTGAACAGAACCAGTAAAACAGGACAATAGACAAAATCCCCCCTGATGTAGGATAA
>ERZ772886.178-NODE-178-length-60460-cov-27.516745_pt1 | contig 60460 bp, 59 predicted proteins | sample MGYA00512128_ERZ772886 | MGnify/ENA primary metagenome ERZ772886 (study PRJEB29015, sample SAMEA2737698) | human gut metagenome | biome: human gut; feature: human-associated habitat; material: faeces | place: China | collected 2012 ... | reverse complement strand
TGACGGAAGGCCTCGTTACATTTTGAAGCCTTAAGCAATACGTCTTTTTATATTATTTTACGCTCTCCTGATATTCAACACGGCAATCGCCGCAAATATCAGTCCCATGCCGATGATTTTCACCGGTGTCAGTGCTTCCGCAAAGAAGATGATGCCGACGGCGGCAGCCACAAAGGGCTCAATCGTCGCTAGGATGGAGGCCTGTCCTGCTTCAATCTGCTCCAGTCCCTTGGTGTAGAGCAGATAAGGAAGCACGGCGCAGAGCAAGCCCAGTCCTAAAACGCTGACGATGGACGGCAGGTCAATGGCTGCAAGACGCTGATAATCAAAATCTGCCAACGGCCATGAAGCTGCGAGTGCCAGATAAAAGGTGTAGGCGGTGATGGTGAGTGATGAATATTTGCGCACTGCGTACTTGCCGAAGATGCTGTACAGCGCGTAGCCGAAGCCGCTGCCCAGACCGTAGAGCAGGCCGCTGAGCGTAAGCGTAAGGCTGCTGCCGAAGACGCCGGTTACACAGGCGCAGCCGCTGAAGGTGAGCAGCAGAGCGAGTGCCTTGGTGCGCGTGAAGGCTTCACTGAAGCATACTAGCGACATAAGCATGACAAAGACGGGCGCGGTGTAAAGCAATAGCGCTGCCACCGCCAAGCTTGTCTGCTGCATGGCGTTGAAGTAGCAGTAGTTGAAGAATACCAGGCTGCAGATGCCGGTGCCGACGAAAAGCCAGAGGTCACGCAGTCTGATGCGCAGGGCGGCACTTCCTGACCGCAGCAGCGGCAGTGTGACGCAGATTGCCGCTGCCAGCGAACGCAGGGCAACTATTTGCATGGAGCTGAAGCCTTGTGCTGCCAGTGTTCTGACGAAGAGTCCGATTAAACCCCAGCAGACAGCAGCAGTGATGATATAAAGATAGGCCTTTGTTTTCATTGCTCAGCCTGCTTTTTGCCACGTCCCCAAAAGGTGTGGAATTTTTGCAGCAGCTCCTTGCCGGGCTTGGGCGGCCACAGCTCCTGCCTGTCGCTGTCACGCATGGCTGCCGCCAGATGCTCGTAGATTTCCGGATATTGCGCATCGAGTGCTGCGATGTGCTCCTTGATGTCCTGGCGCATGGTGTGGCCGTCATAAGGACAAGGATTTTTGATAGGCTTCAGGCCCAGTTTTGCCACCAGCTCGCGGATTTCCTGCTCGCGGTAGTAGAGCAGCGGGCGCAGTACCGTGATGCCTGAGCGCGACAGCGGCGTTACTGGCAAAAAGGTACGCAGCTGGCCGCTGGTCACAAGATTCATGAAGAAGGTTTCTACGGCATCGTCATTGTGGTGCGCTAAAGCTACCTTGTTGAAGCCAAGCTCCTGTGCGCGGCGGTTGGTGGCTGCACGGCGGAAATAGGCACAGGTAAAGCAGGGGCTGCCGCCTTTTTTTGCGTGTGCCGCCATCACGTCAACGTCGTCGCTGTAGTGTGTCAGGCCGAACTGCGCGCAGAAGGCCTCCAGCTCCGCCTTGGGAAAGTTGGGTGCAAACATGCCGTTGACGGTGTAGCAGGCAAGGTCGAAGGGAATCGGCGAATATTTTTTGATTTCCGCCAGCATGGCTGTCAGAAGCATGCTGTCCTTGCCGCCGCTGAGGCCGACGAGAATGCGGTCGCCGGGCTGCAGCATATCGAATTCTATAATAGCCCGCCACAGCTTGCTCAAATCCTTGGCGGGAACGAAGGTGCTTTTCTTAGTCATCTGTATAATCTCCTTTTGCATTACATAGCATTATTTTAACACAATGCAGCTGCTTTTCCTAGCATATCTCTAGGCTAAAGCGGCTGCTTTTCTTCGCCTAAGCGACGCGTTTTGTGATATAATATTTAAGTCAAAAATATTTTTACCCAAGAAGAGGATGCAGGTGCATCCGTGAAATATGATGGAGGCTAACGACTGATGACCGATACAATGCAAGGACTCAATAAAGAGCAGCTTGATGCAGTACAGACTATTAATGGACCGATGCTGATTCTGGCGGGTGCAGGCAGCGGCAAGACGAAGGTGCTGACCTGCCGTATTGCGCATCTGCTGCAGCAGGGTGTGCGTCCCTATCGCATTTTGGCGATTACCTTTACCAATAAAGCCGCCGCGGAAATGCGCGAGCGTGTAGACCGTATGGCAGGCGCTGCGGCCAGAGATGTGTGGCTGTTTACCTTCCATGCCTTCTGCGCCCGCCTTTTGCGCTATGAGCTGGAAAATCTCAACGGCTATGCCAATAATTTTGCAATTTACGATACAAGCGACAGCAAAAACCTGATTAAACAGGTGCTGAAGGAAATGAATCTGGATGAAAAGCGTTTCCCGCTTCCGGCGATTATCAGCCATATCAGCAACGCGAAAAATGCTTTGCTGCTGCCCGATGCCTACGCTCGCGAGGCCTCCGGCTACTATGAGCAGCAGGTGGCAAAAATTTATGATGCTTATCAGCAAAAGCTGCAGGCCAACAATGCCGTAGATTTTGATGATTTACTGCTGCTGGCTTTGCGTCTGCTGCAGGAAAATCCGGCGGTTAGAGAAAAATACCAGCGCAAGTTTGATTATCTGATGGTTGACGAATATCAGGACACCAACCATGCGCAGTACCTGCTGACGAAGCTGTTGGCCGCAGGCCACAGAAACATCTGCGTAGTAGGCGATGCCGACCAGAGCATTTACGGCTGGCGCGGTGCCGATATCCAGAATATCCTTGATTTCGAAAAGGATTATCCCGATGCCAAGCTGGTGAAGCTGGAGCAGAACTACCGCAGCACGCAGGTTATTCTGGATGCCGCCAATGCCGTTATCGACAATAACAGCGGACGCAAGCCGAAAAATTTGTGGACTGCCAACGGCAATGGTTCGGAAATTGTTTACTATCAGGCGAATGATGAAAGAGATGAAGCACGTTATGTGATTGAAAATATGCAGAAGCTGCAGCTGAATGAAGGCGCTAAGCTGGGCGATATGGCGGTGCTGTACCGCACTAACGCGCAGTCGCGTGTATTCGAGGAAATGCTGATTAAGAGCGGTATCGCCTATACGATGGTCGGCGGTACGAAGTTCTATGAGCGCAAGGAAATCAAGGATGCGCTGGCTTATCTGCGCTTGCTTTATAATCCGCATGACAGCCTGAGCCTGCTGCGTATTATCAACGTTCCGCGCCGCGGTATCGGTGATGCGACATTGGCACGTCTGCAGGAATATGCCAATGCCAGCGGCCAGTCCCTGTTCGAGGTAGTGACCAATGCAGCGGATGTTCCCGGTCTTGCGAGCCGTTTTGCCAACAAGCTGGACGAGCTGAGCGGTCTGCTCTTTGAGCTGATGGGCGAGGCTGCCGATGTGCCGGTAAAGCAGCTTTTGGATGATGTGCTGTTGAAAACAGGTTATTTGGAGGAGCTGCAAAGCAGCAAGGACCCGCAGGACGAAAGCCGTGTGGAGAATCTGAAGGAAATGCTGAGTGTAACCGAGGAATTCGCAGTAAAATGCGAGCGCAACGGCGAAGAGCCGACGCTGGAAAACTTCCTGGCTGATGTAGCACTGGTTGCCGATATTGATGATGCGGAGCTGGGTGAAGAAGCAGTTACCCTGATGACGCTCCATTCCGCCAAGGGCCTGGAATTCCCCGATGTCTTTTTGGTAGGTATGGAGGAGGGTATCTTCCCGCATTCCCGTACTCTGATGGACGAAAACGAGATTGAAGAGGAGCGCCGCCTGTGCTACGTAGGCATTACGCGTGCGGAAAAGCATTTGTTCCTGAGCAACGCCAGAACACGCACTATCTACGGACGCACGCAGTATTACACACCGTCCCGCTTCCTGCAGGAGGTGCCGCGTAATCTGGTGCATGTAATCAAGCGTCCGGTAGTGCAGCGTCCGGCGATGACCTCGCAGGTACACAAGCCTACTGCCAAGGAAAACGCCAACTGGTTCGAGCAGCATAAGGCCAGCTTCTTCCCGAGGGAAAGTAGTGCGGCGGCAGGCTGCAGCTTCCATGTCGGCGATAAGGTTATGCATAAAAAGTGGGGCGCAGGTACGATTGTTACCGCTAAGGCTGCGGATGACGGCCAGGAGGTTACGGTTGCGTTTGCCGGCGGTGGTATCCGTAGCCTGCTGACGAAGTATGCTAAGCTGGAAAAGCTGTAAGCAGCGGCTTTCCTGATAAAAATGTTGGAGGATAAAGCAATGGCAGAAATGGATTTATTTGCTGATGAGCGTGCAGCGGATTTGGCCGAGGCCGAAAAGCTGCGCCGCGAAATCCGTCATAACGAGTATTTATATTATGTATTGGATGCGCCGGAGATTACGGATGCCGAATATGACCGCATGATGGTGCGCCTGCGTGAGCTGGAGGCGCGCTATCCTGACAGCATTTCGGCCGATTCGCCTACGCAGCGCGTCGGCGGTCGTGCTTCCTCGCAGTTTACCGAGGTGCGCCATCTGGAGCCGCTGCTGAGCCTGGGCAATGTATTTTCCGCCGAGGAGCTGCGTGCCTTTGATGAACGTGTTCGCAGCGGTCTGCCTGCAGGCAGCAAGGTGGAATACGTTATGGAGCCGAAGATTGACGGCCTGGCCTGCAGTCTGATTTACGAAAACGGTAAGCTGGTGCGTGCTGCTACCCGCGGTGACGGTGTAGTGGGCGAAAATGTTACGGCCAATGTGCGCACCATCCGCAGCATTCCGCTGACGCTGAAGGTGCCGGAGGGCGAAGCAGTGCCGGAACTGCTTGATGTACGCGGTGAGGTCTATATGCCGCGTCAGGCGTTTATGCGTTTAAACGAGCAGCGCGCGGAGCGCGGCGAGAGCGAGTTTGCCAATCCGCGTAATGCGGCGGCAGGCAGCCTGCGCCAGCTGGACCCGCAGGTAACGGCAAGCCGCAGCCTGAGCTTTTTTGCCTATTATTTGGTAGGCGAGGGAGCGCAGCCCAAGCACAGCGAATCGCTGGCTTTGCTGGCGCGCTACGGCTTTAAGGTGAGCGAAAATTATAAGGTTGTCGAAAATATCGACGAGGCGATTAAGTATATCGGCGATTTCAACGAGCTGCGTCAAGGCCTGTCCTACGATACTGACGGCGCTGTTATTAAGGTCAACGATGTTTACCAACAGCGTATTCTGGGCGCTACAGGCAAGGATCCGCGCTGGGCAACGGCCTATAAATATCCGCCGGAGCAGGCGGAAACTACGCTGGAGGATATCGACTGGCGTGTAGGACGCACAGGAGTACTGACGCCGACGGCAGTGCTGGCACCGGTAAAATTAAGCGGCAGCGTTATCAGCCGTGCTACCCTGCATAACGAGGACTTTATCCGTGCCAAGGATATCCGCATCGGTGACAGGGTTATTATCAACAAGGCCGGCGAAATTATTCCCGAGGTACTGCGCGTAGTTGTTGAAAAGCGTACCGGTGACGAAAAAGAGGTGGAAATCCCCAGCGTCTGTCCGGAATGCGGTTGGCGTGTAGAGCGTCAGGGTGAGGAGGCAGCTATCCGCTGCACCAATCCGCATTGTCCTGCGCTCGGACGTGAGGGTTTGATTCACTTTGTCAGCCGTGATGCCATGAATATCGACGGCTGCGGTCCTTCCGTTATCAATGCACTGATTGATGCGGGCTTAGTGCGCGATGCTGCGGATTTGTACAGCCTGCGCAAGGAGGATTTGCTGAAGCTGGAGCGTATGGGCGAAAAGTCTGCGGATAATCTGCTGGCGGCTTTGGTCGAGAGCAAGAAGAACGAGCTGGACAAGCTGCTCTTTGCTTTGGGTATCCGTCATGTGGGTGCTAAGGTAGCGCGTATTCTGGCAACGGAATTCGGCAGCATGGAAAAGCTGCAGCAGGCACAGCCGGAGGAGCTGGCGCAGATTCGTGATATCGGTGATAAAATTGCGGAAAGCGCCGTTACCTGGCTGAACGTACCGGCGAACATCGACCTGGTGGAGCGCTTGGCGGCAGCAGGACTGACGATGACGTTTACACCGCCTGCCAGTCAGGAGGATAATCCCTTCTTCGGCAAAACGCTTGTCTTTACGGGCACTATGCCTACGTTAGGACGCGCCGAGGCGAAGACGATGGCGCAGGATGTGGGCGCTAAGGTCAGCGGCAGCGTCAGCAAAAAGACGGATTACGTCATTGCCGGCGCGGAGGCCGGCAGTAAGCTGGAAAAGGCACAGCAGTTAGGTATAACTGTTATTGACGAGGCTGAATTTCTGCGTCTGCTGAAAGGTGAATAGAGTATAAAAATAGCGTGGCTGCGAGTAGCGGCCACGCTTAATTTTTTAGTGATGATATTCGTTTTTGTGTTCCTTGGCTAAAGCGTCCCAAACAGGCAGCTGCAGTCCGGCGATTTCGGAGGTGAACGGAGTACCGTCGTTCTTTTCGAAGTGCTTCCAGGCACGCAATACATATTTAAAGCCGATATATTGCAGCGGTAAGTTGCAGTATACCATGAGGATGTTGGCGAAGTCGCTCAATTCCCAGAGCGCGCCTAAATCCATACCGGCGATGTTGGTGATAACGCCGAAGGAAATAACGATGAGGCACAGCACGCGGATAGCGTTGATGAAGGATGCCTTGCTGGAAATGCGGTTAGCACACATTTCGGTGAAGGACATAAAGCCCAAGAGGCAGGTGAAGGCAAACAGGCCGAAGCAAACGCTTACGAGCAGCGTAACAACACTGTAAAGCATGTCATTGCCGCCGGTAAGAGCACCGCAGGAGGCCAGGAATTTATCGAGCTTGCCCAGCTCAAACCAAGCCTGAGCATCTGTCGTGAGCCACATGCTGCCCATGATAACGACAAAGCCGGTCAGAGTGCAGATAACGATGGTATCAAGGAAAACACCTAAAGCCTGTACGCAGCCCTGCTCACAGGGGTGAGCAACCTCTGCTGCCGCAGCCGGCATGGTAATAGTACCCTGGCCTGCTTCGTTGGACATCAGGCCGCGCTTAATACCCTGGCTGAGCGCCAGACCGAAGGCACCGCCGAAAACAGCATCAGGCGCAAAGGCCTGCGTGAAAACGGAGCTGAAGAACAGCGGAATGCGGTCGATGTTGCCGACGGTCAAAGCGATGACGGTGAGTACATAAATAACTGCCATAACGGGAACGATGCGGTCGGTAACCTTCGTTACCTTTTTAATACCGCCGAAGCTGATAACAGCGGTGATAACAATAAGCACTGCAAAGGAAATCCAGTAGAGCGAGGAATTGGTGGGGATGTTCACACCGCTGATTTTGCTGGCGATGGCACCTACGGCGGAAATAGTGTTGAAGCCCTGTGCGGGGAAGCACAGCAGCGCATAAACAATGTACAGCATGCTGAGCGCAACGCCGGCAGCGGCAGAATCGTTCAACAATTTGCGTGCGTAAAAGGGCAGGCCGCCGACATATTCGTTATCACGCTTTTCCTTGAAAATCTGTGAAAGCGTGGATTCTGCAAAGGACGTTGCCATGCCGAAGAAGGCGGAAACCCACATCCAGAACAGCGCGCCCGGGCCGCCGATGGAAATTGCGCCGGTTACGCCCAAGATATTGCCGGGGCCGACACGCATGGCGGTGGAAAGCAAAAAGGCTGTGAGTGAGGAAATACCGTTGCGCGTGTGGTTGCGCTGCATCAGCACCTTTATAGCGAAGAGAAAGTTGTGTACCTGTACAAAGTGCAGGCGGAAGGTAAAGTAAATACCTGTGCCGACCAATAAAATAATTGCCAGACTAAAGTTTCCAAGAATGGGGATAGAACCGTACCAGTCAAGATTGCAGGGGAAATCCCAGAACAGATTGGAAACAATCTGGATTTTGGCGCAGATGGCATTAACTGCATCAAATAAAGCTTGCATAAGACCTCTCTCCTATAGCTGTAAATTTATTTTGCCCTTGCGTTAAGGCGCAGCAAAGGCAGATTCATTATCTATATCTTAACCTTTTTTATATTGCTTGGCAATGGGTGCGGGGAAGTATACAATATATAGCGAAACCTATTTTCTCTGCAAGAAAAACTTTTTGTGTTGATTTCTCATACATAATTTACAGACAAACAGCGCGATTTGTACTATAATATAAAGTTAGATAAGTAACATCTGCTGTCTTTCGCACAGATGTCTATATGTAATTTAGAAATGAGGGAATATGATGAAAGAGTATAATTCCGTATCAGAACCGTTTTTAGCGGATGTGCGCGCCGTAGTAGGTGACGCCAATGTATTTACCGAGCCTGAAAAGCTGGAGCAATATAAAACCGACGAGGAATATGATCCGCGCCGTTTCCGTGTGCCTGAGGCTGTTGTGCGTCCTGCCAATGCCGAAGAGATTGCCGCAGTTGTGAAGCTGTGCAATAAGTACAATGTGCCGCTGACTGTCCGCAGCGGCGGTACCAGCCTTGCCGATGGCGCGATTGCTGTCTGCGGCGGTATTGTACTGCTCATGGAGCGCTTGAATAAAATTATCGAGATGAATACCGAAGCGATGTATGTTGTCGCCGAAGCCGGCGTGCGTACAGTTGATATTCAGAAGATGGCCAACGAAGCAGGCTATCTTTACGCAGGTGACCCCTGCAGCGCCGAAAGCTGCCTGATCGGCGGCAATCTGGCAACAAATGCCGGCGGCAGCAAGGCTGTCCGCTACGGCGTTACCCGTAATCAGGTTTACAGCCTGGAGATGGTTACCCCGACCGGCGAAATCGTGGAGGTTGGCAGCCGTCTGAAAAAATGCAGCACAGGCTATTGCATGGAGCAGCTGGTAATGGGCAGCGAAGGTACTTTGGGTATTATCACCAAGGTTACTTTGAAGCTGCAGCCGATGCCTCCTTATCGCTTTGACCTGCTGGCAGTATTTGACGACCCGTTCAAGGCTCTTGACGTAGTGCCGAAGATTATGCAGGCCGGTCTGAATCCGACGAGCATGGAATATATGGATAATTCTTATGTACGCGCCTGCGCCGATTATATTGAATTTAAGGGCGCACCGCATTATGAGGACGGTATTTACGTTATCATTACGGTAGAAACCTTCAGTGAGGATGAGCTGGACATGAAGATGGAGCAGCTTGACGAGCTGTGCGAGGCAGCAGGTGCCGTTGAGGTACTGGAAGCGGATGACCGTATCTGGGCAATGCGCCGCAACTGCCAGGAATCTATTAGCCTTGTAAGTAAGGTTTCTCTGACCGACGATGTTGTTGTGCCTGTAGACCGCATTGCGCCGACCATTAAAGAAATTATGCATATCGGCAGCAAGTATCCCTTCCCGATTCCGGTAAAAATCAATGCGCATATCGGTGACGGCAATCTGCATATCGTTCTCTGCAAATGCGATTTGGATGATGCAACTTGGGAAAAAATCGTGCATGACTTCCATGAAGAGGTTTATGCCTATGCTTACGCTCAGGGCGGCCGCTTAGCCGGTGAGCACGGCATTGGTGCCAAGAAGCTGGCTTATATGGAAGAGTTTACGCCTGCCGGTGAGCTGGAGCTGATGCGCAGAATTAAGCTGGCTTGGGATCCGAATCTTATTCTGAATCCCGGCAAAGTCTTCAACGCATAAGTAAGAGCGCATATAAAGCACCATCTGCGTCGGGATGGCTCCTAGGAGTACGTGTAAGTACGCCGTCGTCGCCTTCCCTCGCATCTGATACTTTCTCTGCACTCTTTATAAAAATTAGAAAAAGAGATATATTATGAGCAATTACAATTCTGTAACTCCTGAATTTATTGATGAATTAAAAACGCTGTTGGGCGAAAAATATGTCAAAACCGATGCTGATACGCTCGACCGCTACAAGACGGACGAGGAGGCGGACGAGCGCTGCTTCCATCTGCCGGATGTAGTGGTAATTCCCGCCGATGCCGAAGAAATTGCCGGCGTAGTAAAGCTGTGCAATAAGTATCTCATTCCGCTGACCGTGCGCGGTGGCGGTACAGGCATCGTTGACGGCGCTATTGCCGACAAGGGCGGCGTAGTGCTTTTAATGGAACGCCTCAACAAAATTATCGAGCTGAATAAGGAAGGCTTGTACATGATAGCACAGGCCGGTGTGCGCACGCTGGATATTCAGGCAGCAGCGAAGGCGGAGAACCTGCTTTATGCAGGTGACCCGTCGAGCAGCGACAGCTGCCAGATTGGCGGTAATCTGGCGACGAATGCCGGCGGCATCAAGGCTGTGCGCTATGGCGTAACGCGCAACCAGGTTTACGCTGTGCAGATTGTTACGCCCTACGGCGACATTGTTGACTTGGGCTCGCCGCTGAAAAAATGCAGCACAGGCTACTGCATGGAACAGCTTGTTATCGGCAGCGAAGGCACGCTGGGTATTATTACGCAGGTAACACTGAAGCTGCAGCCCTTGCCTCCGTATAAAATTGATATGCTGGCAATCTTCCATGACCCGATGGCAGCAATCGGCGTTGTGCCGCAGCTTGTGAAAGCAGGTATCGACCCGACAAGCATCGAATATATGGATAACCCTAATGTGCGGACAACCTCGGAATATCTGGAGTTCCCCGGTGCGCCGCATATTGAAGACGGTATTTACGTTATTATTACGATAGAAACCTTCAATGAAGATGAGCTGTACATGAAAATGGAGCAGGCCGGCGATATCTGCGAGGCCGCAGGCGCTGTGGATGTTCTGGAGGCTGATGAGCGTATCTGGTCGATGCGCCGCAACTGTCTGGAATCTGTCAGCCTTATCAGCAAGGTGTGCACGACGGATGACGTTGTTGTGCCGGTTGATGAAATGAGCGATATGATTCAATACATCATTAAAACTGTGGCAAAATATCCCTTCCCGTTGCGCATCAACGCGCATATCGGTGACGGCAACCTGCATATCGTGCTGTGTAAGCTGGATTTGTCCGATGAGGAGTGGGAATCCGAACTGAGCCGTTTTACGGAAGAGGTTTATACATATGCTTATGCGCATGGCGGACGTCTTTCCGGTGAGCATGGCATTGGCAGCAAGAAGGCACACTTCCTGGAGCGCTTTACTCCGAGCGGTGAGCTGGAGCTGATGAGAAAAATTAAAAAAGCCTGGGATCCCAATAATATCCTGAATCCAGGCAAGGTTTTTAATTTATAAGACTATCTCAATGGTCTGCTGTAAAACTAAAATATGTAGCATTGTAGCTAAGTAGCAAAGGAGAGATTTTAGTATGACAAATTACAATCCCGTAACCGAAGAAGTCCTGGAGGAGCTGCGTAAATCAGTCGGTGCAGAGCATGTAAAAAATGATGCCGAAACTCTGGAGCGTTACAAAACCGACGAAGAGCCGGATGCTCATTACCATCATCTGCCGGAGGTAGTTGTAGCACCGGGCAGCACCGAAGAGGTGGCTGCTATTATGAAAATCGCCAATAAATATCTTGTGCCTGTAACTCCGCGCAGTGCCGGTACCAGTGTATCCTGCGGTGCGATTCCTGTTTTCGGCGGCATTGTGCTGCTGATGGAACGCATGAACAAGATTATTAAGCTTGATGCCGATGCTATGTATATGGAGGTTGAGGCTGGTGCGCTGACCTCCGATATTCAGGCTAAGGCTAACGAAGCAGGCCTGCTGTATGCCGGTGACCCCTGCAGCGCAGACAGCTGCATGATTGGCGGCAACATTGCAACCAACGCCGGCGGCAATAAGGCTGTACGCTACGGCACTACCCGTCATCAGGTTTATTCTATCGAGGTTGTTACTCCGACCGGTGAAATCGCTGAGTTGGGCAACCGCCTGAAAAAATGCAGCACCGGCTACTGCCTCGACCAATTGGTAATGGGCAGTGAGGGTACTCTGGGTATCATCACCAAAGCAACTCTGAAGCTGCTGCCGCTGGCTCCGTATCGTCTAGATATCCTTGCTGTATTCACTGAGGTACAGAAGGCTGTCGACCTGGTGCCTGCACTGGTTAAGGCCGGCCTGAATCCGACAAGTGTTGAATTTATGGACAACGGCTTTGTACGTGCTGCCAGCGATTATGCAGAACAGCGTCTGCCGCATTATGAGGATGGCAGCTACGTTATCGTTACCGTGGAAACCTTTAACGAGGACGAGCTGGATATGAAGATGGAGCAGCTTGACGAAATCTGTACTGCCTGCGGTGCAACCGACGTTGTTGAAGCAGACGAGCGCGTATGGAAGGTACGCCGCAGCTGTCTGGAAGGCTCCAAGGCTTTGAGCAAGGTATCTACCTCTGATGACCTTGTTGTACCTATCGACAAAATCGCTGTCTGCCTGAACCACCTGATGGAGGTTTCTAAGAAATTTGATTTCGAATGCATGTGCCTGGCTCACGCAGGTGACGGTAACCTGCATTTCAACTGCCTGAAGATGGATATGACCGACGAAGAATGGGAAAAACAGCTCGCAGAGTTCCACAACATCTGCTACGCATATGTTTACAGCCTGGGCGGCCGTCTTTCCGGCGAGCATGGCATCGGTGCGAAAAAGATTGACGCACTGGCAGCTTATTGCGACCCGGTAGAAATGTCTATCATGAAGACTATTAAACGCGCTATGGACCCGAACAATATCCTGAATCCTGGGAAGCTTATCCGTGCCTGATTCTTTTTGAGCACTGCTGAATAATTTTAATATAGCGTCCGACGTACTCTTATATGCAAGAGTACGTCGCTTTTTTTATTTACAATATTCCTCGCCTACATTATAAATGTTGCCAACTTGATAGAGGCAGAGTTAAATAAATTGCGGAAAATTAAAAAACTATTGCTTGTAAAATACGTATATGTTATAATGCTATCTATATAAATTTAATTAGGAATAATGAATATATATTATGAAAAGGGGAGGATGATGATGAATATGACAGAGGAATACAATCGCCTGATAGGTAAGCGTGTAAAAATGCAGCGCATTTCCGCTAAGGTATCTCAGACAGAATTGGCGAAAGAGTTGGGGGTAACTCAGACGCATTTAAGCAATATCGAAAATGGACGCGCGGGTTTGACAATACCCAATCTGATTAAGCTGCATCAGATTTTGGAATGTCCTATCAGTTCTTTTTTTGTGGATATCGAAGGGGAAAAGGAAGCTGATAACAGCAGCGATATAACTCTGGAAAATGTTATGGAGCTGGCAAGACTCCTGAAAAAGGCACGTGCCTGAAACAAAAAGCAAAGTCATTTTATGGCTTTGCTTTTTATTTTTGCTGTGGCAGTATTTTTAGGAAAGCTGTTTTTTACTCAGGCAGGAATTTCGAGATTCATGGCGAACTATCCATATATTACATATTTTTTAAAGGAGCAATTAGATGAGTACATTCACCAAGGTCCTGTTGGCCACAGATCTGTCCCCGCAGGCTGATAAATTGACCGAGTGTCTGTTTTGCTTATGCCCCGATACGGAAACGGAAGTGGTTTTGGCTCACGTCTTTGATGATGACGATGATGCCGACCCTGACGGTAGCAGCTTTAAAAAAGCGCGCAGCCGATTGGATGGGTATAAAAATGATATAGAGCAGGCAGGCTATGAAGAAATTTCCATTGTAACCCCGGCAGGCGAGCCCTGCGAAACCTTAAGCAGGCTGGCGGAAGAAAACGACGCTGACCTGATGCTGGTAGCATCTCACCGCAAGGGCTTTTTGAAGCGTGCGCTGATGGGCAGCACTACCTATGAGCTGGCACGGGCTACAATGATTCCTCTGCTGATTAATAAGGATGAGGAAGATGAGGTTACAGAAAATCTGCTGGATACTGTGCTGATACCGACCGATTTTTCCCGTAAATCCTTAGAAGCGCTGAACGTTATCCGTAGCCTGCGTGAATATGTAGGCAAGGTATTGTTTGTGCATGTTGTTGAGCATAGCAGAAACAAACATGATTACAAGGAAAAATACGGCAGTGCCAAGATGTTTTTGCAAGAGCTGGTAGACGAAATGAAAATTTTCGGTATTGAAGCCGATTACCGCATTGCACATGGCGTAGCCTCAAGAAAAATTGCCGCTATCTGTGAGCGCGACAATGTCAGTCTGATTATGATGACTAAAACCGGTGCCGATATGACTAACGGTGATGACTTGGGCAGCACCTCGGAAAACGTGGTTCTGAATTCTGATTGTGCGGTAATGCTGCTGCCGGCTGAAGACAGTGATGAGGAGGATACCTTCTCCTAAACTGCCGCAGAAGAATTTTTTTGATGATTTTATAAAAATTTTTACAAAAAACGCTTGACTTTCATTAAAAATGCCAGTATAATACTACTTGCAGTTATGTTGACTGCGGGTACGTATTGTGCTGGCAAATTGAAAATAGTTTAAAGTTTTCAACCTTGGAGAGATGACCGAGTGGTTGAAGGTGCACGCCTGGAAAGCGTGTGTACGGGAAACCGTACCGAGGGTTCGAATCCCTCTCTCTCCGCCACTTAAAAATCTGCCGCACTGAGCGGCTTTTTTAATAAAATCATATAGCTTGTTTCTCTGTAGGATCGTAGAGCTGGGTCCTGCGCAATGGGAGCCTGTGAACCAGGTCAGGTCCGGAAGGAAGCAGCCTTAAGCGGATACTTTCATGTGCCGTGGGGAAGCCCGTCTTTGCGGTCCTACAGGGAAATAAACGAAGAAAATCCGTCGCATGTGCGACGGATTTTTTTGTGCTGCGCTTATTTGCTGAGCAGCTCGATTTTTTTCATATAGGGAGCAACGATAGTAGCGATGGCCTGAGGATTTGCTGCCTGCCAGGCGGCAAAGTCCAGACCGCTTTGGGCGATATGCTTGCCGATTTCCAAAAGCACGAAGGGGATATCTTCGGCGAGCAGTGTGCCTGCTTCTTCCCCTAGGCGTTCGCTGCCCTGCAGTGAGCAGCCGTTGATGTACATAGTGAAGGCTGGGTGTGCTGTACCCTTGATGACCTTAACTGTACCGCGGAAGCCGAGTTCGCCTATTTGGTGGGTGCCGCAGCTGGAAGGACAGCCGGAAATATAAATCTGCGGCAGAGCATCACTGGCGGCGTACTGCGTAGCCATTTCTTCGAAGCAGCTTGTCAGCAGGCTTTGGGAATCTCCCATGCCCATCTGGCAGACGGTGGAGCCGATGCAGGCCACGCTGCTTGTGAAGGCGTTGTAGGCAGTGTCCGGTGTGAGCGACATTACCTTTGCTGCTTCGGGAGCAGTGAGGTTGATAATATATACACTTTGGTCGGGTGCAAGACGCAGCTCGGCGGCTTTAACGTTCTGCAGATAATCCGCCAGAGCGAGGAAGCTTTCAATTTTGGGCAGTCCTGCCTGTGGATGATAATTTACGGCGTAAAGACCGGGCTGCTTCTGTGAGGTAATGCGGAAGCCGGTGATGAGCTTGAAGTCGCGCTTGGTGATTTTTGTTGCCTTAGGCTGCAAATCAAGACCGCCTTCCTGCAGTGCCTGCAGGAGGCGTTCGCTGTAGGCTGCTTTGTAAGCGGCTTCGCCGCCCAAAAGCTCAGGCAGATAACGGGTGCGTGCTTTGGATCTTTGCGTATAGGTACCGCATTCGCGGAAGGTAGCAAGCATTGCCTTGATATGATACAAAATTTTTTCGGGAGCGACAGCCTCTGCCATTTTTATACCGATACAGGGAGCAGGTCCCAGACCGCCGGCGCTGTAGACATCGAAGCGACCGTCGGGACGGGCGGCGAAGCCTAAATCGCGCATGGTAGCGTGCGTAAGATTTTGCGGGGAATTGGAAAAGCCGGTTTTAAATTTGCGTGGCAGCTTGCCGTCGGGAATGGTTGCGACAAGATATTGCGCCGCTGCTTCGGCGTAAGGCAGCACGTCAAAATATTCCTCGCGCTCCACACCGCTTAAGGGTGAGCAGAGGATATTACCGGGATAGTCACCACCGCAGCCGAAGGGGATGATATCTGCATCCAGGCATTGCTCCAAAATTTCAGCGGCAGCCGCGGCGCTGAGGTCATGCAGCTGTATAGTCTGCCCGGTTGTGAAGTGAATGCGGCTGATGTTATATTTGCGGATCATCTCGGCTATGAAGGCCAGCTTTTCCGCAGTGATGCGTCCGGCGCTGCAGCGCAGGCGCAGCATATTGCTTTTGCCGTCGCGCTGGGCGAAGCTGCCGAAGTAACCGGAAAACTCCTTGTAGGCAATTTTGCCGATTTTCTCATTATGATAGTCGGCAGTCTGCCCGGCAAATTCCGGCAGCCGCCTGCGCAAAAAGTCCTTGTCAATTTCGGGGATGGTCATTGCTGTAGCCTCCTTTCGATTAGCTAACAATATTATATAATACTTTGGTGCATTAGTAAAATATTTGTTTTAACGGGAGCCGGGGGACTGCAAAACTTCAATTTACATTTCAGGCTATTTTGAGTATAATAATTGTGTATGTAATAAATTCCGGGGAGGTGCAGTGATGGCTTATGTAGCATTATACCGCCAGTGGCGTCCGCAGGATTTTGACGCTCTTGTGGGACAAAAGGCTGTGAAAACAACCTTGAAAAATGCTTTGGCAAGCGGTAAAATTGCTCACGCCTATTTGTTTTCCGGTCCACGCGGCACCGGTAAGACCAGTATGGCGCGTATTCTGGCCAAGGCCCTGAATTGCGAGCAGGGGCCGACTGCCGAGCCCTGCGGCCAATGCGGCAACTGTCAGCGCATTGTGCAGGGAACCTCTCTGGATGTAATTGAAATTGACGCTGCGTCCAATACCAGCGTAGATAATATCCGTGACCTGCGCGAGCAGGTAGCCTTTACACCTGCCGAAAGCCGTTACAAGGTTTATATTATCGACGAGGTGCACATGCTTTCTACCGGAGCTTTCAATGCTTTGCTGAAAACATTGGAGGAGCCGCCGGCACACGCTGTATTTATTCTGGCGACTACGGACCCGCAGAAGGTGCCTGCAACGATTCAGTCGCGCTGTCAGCGCTTTGAATTCCGCAGGGTGACGGTAGACGAAATTGCGGAGCATCTGGCTATGGTAGCGGCAGGAAGCGGTATTGAGGCGGATGCGGATGCGTTGCGCTTAATAGCGATTCAGGCTGAAGGCGGCATGCGTGATGCGCTTAGCCTGCTGGACCAGTGCGGTGTCATGGCCAAGCGTGTTACGGTGGCTACTGTGCGCGAGGTGCTGGGTATCGTAGGACGCGAAGCGCTGCACGAGCTGACGGAAGCAATAGGCCGCAGGCAGCTGCCGCAGGCGCTGGCTACGTTGAATCTGCTGCTGGAACAAGGTAAGGATGTCAAGCAGGTGCTTACAGAGCTTATTGAGTATCTGCGGGCATTGGTGCTTTATCTGGCAGTGCCTGATTACGAAGAAATTTATCTGACGGATACCAAAGAAGCGTTGGCCGAGCTGGCACCGTTATTCGGACGTGATCGTCTGTTGGCGGCGGAGGAAAGGCTGCACAGTGCTATTCAGGAGCTGCGCGGCTCAATGCGTCCGCGCATCACTGCGGAGCTGTGCCTATTGGATTTGTGCCGCGTAGAGGGCAGCACATTGGCTGCTTTGTCGGCAAGGATAGAACAGCTGGAGCGTCAGCTGGCAGGTGGTGTAATGCCTGTTTATCAGCAGGCTCCACCGGTACCGGCTGTACAGCAAGTTTCTGCAGCAGTGCAGCAGCCTGCTGCTCAGGAAGATTTTGCGGCGACAGCGCAGCAGCCGATTGCAGAGCAGATGCAGGCAGCAAAAGCTGCTCCGGCTAAGAAGCCTGCAGTTAAAGCGCAACCGCAGCCTGCTGCCGATACGCTGGCTGCAGCGGTGAACACCGCACCTAAGCCTAAAAGTGCCAGAGTGCAGCAGACAGAGGAATATGCCGGTGATTTTGCAGCCGGTGAGGATTTCTGGAAGCAGGCATTGGAGATTATGAAGGCCGAAAAGAAGAATTCTATGGTATCCTGCGCTAAGAACGGCAGAGTCTTCAGCTTTGCTAACAACATTCTGCAGGTTGCCTTCAAGGCACCGTTCCTTGCGGACAGGATGAACAAGGATGATTATCGCAAAGCCTTCGAGGAGGTCCTGCTGCGTCTGGCAAGACGTGAAATCAGACTGGAAGCTGTCATTGAGGGCAAGGCCAAGCTGCCGCAGCCCCCTGTAAAGCAGCAGGAAGTGCAGCAATCGCCCGAAAGCGAAACGCAAAATCTGCAGGCAGCGCAGCTGCCGGAAAACCTGCGCAAGGCATTTAATGCCTTAGGCGGCAGTGTAATGGATATATCAGACCAATGAAACCTAATTTGAGGCTCTGAAGCCTTGGCTTATGTTTCTGAGAATATATAATATCAATATATGTAAATATCAAGGAGGAATTTAATTATGTTTCCAGGTGGCATGGGTAATATGCAGGCAATGATGAAAAAGGTACAAAAAATGCAGGCTGATATGGCAAAAATGCAGGAGGATCTGAAAAGTCGTACTGTAGAAACGTCTGTCGGCGGCGGTGCCGTAACCGTTGTTGTCAGCGGTAAAAAAGAACTGAAATCCATCAAAATCAATCCGACTGCTGTAGATCCCGAGGATGTAGAAATGCTGGAGGATATGATTCTGACAGCTGTCAATGACGCTATGAAGCAGATTGACGAGCTTACCGAAAAAGAAATGGCTAAGGTTACCGGCGGCATGAAGCTGCCTGGCATGTTCTAAGCTGATGGCAAGAATGATCAGGCCGCTGGCTAATTTATATGAGCAGCTCAGGCGTTTGCCGGGCATCGGCTCAAAAACAGCTATGCGACTGGCCTATCATGTGATTGACATGCCTGCGGAGGATGTGAAACAGCTGGCGGCGGCCTTGAGCGGTGCCAAGGAGCAGATTCACTACTGCAGCCGCTGCTTTAATCTTACTGACAGCGATGTATGCGAGATTTGCCGTGACAGTTCGCGCGACAGCTTTACTATCTGTGTAGTGGAGCAGCCGCAGGATATTGCGGCGATGGAGCGCAGTCATGGCTATCACGGACTGTATCACGTGCTGCACGGTGTGCTTTCGCCGCTTGACGGTATCGGTCCGGAAAAGTTGCGCATCAGAGAGCTTCTCTTGCGCCTGCAGCAGGAATCGGTCAGTGAAATTATTATTGCGACCAACTCGGATGTAGAAGGTGAAGCGACTGCTACCTATCTGGCACAGATGCTGAAGCCTGTAGGAATAACCGTCAGCCGTATTGCTCATGGTCTGCCGATGGGCGGCGATTTGGAGTATGCTGACGAAATAACCTTGTCTAAAGCGCTGGAAAACAGGCGCACAATGTAGAAAGGACCGGCGTTATTTAATATGGAATTTAATGCTATTTTGTCACCGCTTGGTGCCTTTGGGCCGATGATTGGCGGCGTACTGCTGCTTTTGCTGGTAGTAAAGCTGCTGTCGATGCCGTTTAAGCTGGTGTGGAATGGTCTCTGCGGCGCACTGCTGCTGTGGTTCATCAATCTGGTAGGCTCGTTGGCGGGCTTTACCATGAAGATTACGGTTATCAAGGCTTTGATTGCCGGCTTCTTCGGTGTTCCCGGTGCTCTTGCCGTAGTGCTGTATGAGCTTTTAGTTAAATAAGATAATTTGCCTTTGCCCCTGCACGTTGCTGTAGGGGTATTTTTATGCGCTTCGACGGGATAGTCGTAAATAATATTGTATACAAACCAATAATACTGTATACAATCGGACTTTTCCATGATAAGTTGCTATAATTATCTTAACAGTTTTTTTACTTAAATATCTGGGGGTTGTAAAAATGAACTTATCTACAAAAATTTTAATCGGCCTTGCGCTTGGTATTATTGCAGGCCTGGAGCTGGGTGCTGAAGGTGCCGGCTTCGCCAAGACCTGGATTGGTCCTCTGGGAACAATTTTCATGAACATGATCAAAATGGTTATCGTACCGCTGGTATTCTCCAGTCTGGTAATCGGTGTTACTAGCTTGGGTGATATCAAAAAGGTAGGTCGTATCGGTGTTAAAACTGTAGCGTACTATCTGGTAACTACTGCTTTTGCTATCGTTATCGGTTTGGCAATCGGTACTATCATGCAACCGGGTGTTGGTCTGCATATGGCTGCTGATACTGCTAAGGTTGCTGCTAAGGCTGCTCCGCCTATTTCCAAGGTTATCATTGACATTTTCCCGACTAACCCGCTGGAAGCTATGGTTAAAGCCAACATGCTGCAAATCATCGTTTTCTCGCTCTTCGTTGGTGCCGGTATTACTGTTGTCGGTGAAAAAGCTAACGCTCTGAAACACACCATCGATGGTTTGGCTGAGGTTTCCTACAAAATCGTTGGCATGATTATGGCTGTTGCTCCGATTGGTGTTTTCGGTTTGATTACTCCGGTAGTTGCATCTAACGGTCCTTCCGTACTGCTGCCGCTGCTGAAGGTTGTTATCGCTGTATATCTGGCTTGCCTCCTGCATGCAGTTCTCGTTTATGGCTCTATGATCAAATTCCTTGCAGGCATGGGCTTCATCCAATTCATTAAGGGTATTGCTCCGGCGTCCCTGATGGCTTTCAGCTCCTGCTCCTCCGGCGGTACTCTGCCGCTGACCATGAGCTGTGCTCAAAAAATGGGCGCTTCTAAAGAAGTTTCCAGCTTCGTTCTGCCGTTGGGCGCAACCATCAACATGGATGGTACTGCTGCTTATCAGGGTGTATGTGCACTGTTCATTGCTCAACTGTACGGCATTGACCTCACCGCTTCCCAATACATGACCATTATCGTTACCGGTACTTTGGCTTCTATCGGTACTGCAGGTGTTCCGGGCGCAGGCTTCATCATGTTGACCATGATTCTGACCAGCCTTGGTCTGCCGCTGGAAGGCTCTGCTCTTATCGCAGGTATCGACCGTATCCTGGATATGCCGCGTACCTCTGTTAACATCACCGGCGATGCTGCTGTAACTCTGCTGGTTGACAAGAGCGAAAAAAAGCATGCAGAAGCTGAAGCTCCTCTCTACTAATTAAAATCTGTCTTTCCCTTGGCGTCAGCTGCAGTAGCGGCTGGCGCTTTCCTTTTGCCGCAAACAATGTAAATAAAGCATTTTTTAAGGATTGTTACCTGAATTTTACAGCTTAGTTACATTTGTTGGCAGGAAAAAACTTTTGCTGCGCAGAAATTTATAAATACTATTTAATTTTGCAGGCAAAGGTGTTAAAATAAGGTGTTATTATGAATGAGATGGAAAAATTACAGTATGTATTGTTTGAGCGACTGCACCGTCGTGCTCCTGGCATTGATAAGCTGGACCGTTTGTGGGACGCTGCTGTGCTGCTGCCCTTAGTGCGTACTCCCGAAGGCATCAGTGTGCTTTTTGAAGAGCGGGCGCATACGCTGCGCAGTCAGCCGGGCGAGGTGTGTTTTCCCGGCGGCAAGTACGAATGTGAGGATAACAGCTTTCGCAATACCGCAGTGCGCGAAACCTGCGAGGAGCTTGGCCTGAAGCCGGAGAATATCACCATCTGCGGTGAACTGGATTGTCTGGTAACGCATAACGGACCGATTATCCACCCCTTTGTTGGTCTGATTGATGATATCAGCAAGATTACGTACAGTAAAAGTGAGGTGGAGCGTATCTTTACTGTGCCGCTGAAGGTGTTGTTGGAGCAAAAGCCAAGGCGTGGCTCCGTGCAGCTGGCAGACCATCCGGGTGACGATTTCCCATTTGACCTTGTGCCGCAGCGCAAGCGTGGCTGGCGCATGAACAAGTCCTATTATGTGTATTTTTACCTGTATGAGGATAAGGTTATTTGGGGCCTGACCGCACGCATGCTGTATGCTTTCCTGTACCGCAGCCGCAAGGAGCTGACGGAATATCTGGCAGAAGAAATTGATTGAGAGGTTATATAAGGATGAAAAGCATTCTCCAGACAAAAATTTTAATGATTGTAACAGCTATCTGTGTAGTAGGCTATATTGCCTTCGGTTATTTCTTTCCGGAAACGGGATTGGATAATCTTGCGCCGACAGATAGGCTGAATCTGAAAAAGAATATCGTTGTTCTGGGCGTTGACGAACGCTCCGATGATGTGGGCCGCAGTGATACGCTTTTTGTCGTAATGTTCGACAGCAGCAATAAAAGCGCTTCCCTGCTTTCGGTACCGCGTGATACACGTGTACGCATTGACGGTCACGGCTGGGATAAGATTAACCATGCCTATGCTTACGGCGGACGTGAGCTGACACAGAAAACTGTAGAAGAGCTGCTGGGTATCAAAATCAACAATTACGTAATGGTTGATTTTAAAGGCTTTACCGGTCTTGTTGATGCTATCGGCGGTATTGATATCGATGTTGAAAAGGATATGTATTATCATGATACCTGGGACGGCTTTACCGTTGACCTGAAAAAGGGCCGTCAGCATCTGGACGGCAAAACAGCAATCCAGTATGTACGCTTCCGCGATGAAGAGGGCGATATCGGCCGTATCCGCCGCCAACAGCATTTCCTGATGGCAGTTTACGACAAGATTACCTCTGCTGATATGCTGCTGCATATCCCCGGCCTGGCTAAGCAACTGACCTCTATGGTGAAAACTGATATGCCTTTGGGCGATATGATGGATTTGGGCAGAGCACTGCATTCTATGGTTAAGGAAAAAGGCCTGTCTATGGCGATGGTTCCCGGTACTCCGAAGTATATCGACGGTATCAGCTATTGGCTACCGGATATTACCGACCTGCGTGAGCTGATGGTCAAGATGCAGGGTGCAACCATGACGGAACACTATAAATCTGCAGCTGAGCTGATGGAGAAGGAATACAATAACGCGGTGGAAAAGGTAGAAAAGGGTGATGACAGCGAGGAAAACAAGGAAGCTGTCAAGGAAGAAAAGGAACTGAAGGCTAAGAAAGAAGAAAAAGCGAAGGAAGAAAAGAAGAAGCAGGCTGATAAAGACAAGGATGCAGGTAAAAATACTGCTTCCCAAGAAGCTTCCTCCGACAGCCGCGGAGTTGTACGTCTTGTAAACTGTAGCGGCAGCAAAACTGCAGGTGCGGAGGCTGCCGCGCGCTTGCGTAATGCCGGCTTTGAGGTTATCAGCGGCGGCAGCGGCGAAATAATTGGCAATACTGTTGTTGTTTCTACAACTAATAACGGTGCTGTTGTCAATCGTCTTTCCAACGTTCCCTTTGCGCATCAGATGCGCATCAGCCGTGACGGTGCTGCTGACTGTGATGGTGTTGTTATGCTGGGCGCAGACTTCAAATAAGCTGTAAGCGGTCGCAGGTGTGATACTGCGGGCTATGATAATCAATAATGAAATTGTCCACGAATCAGAAGACTTGCCTGAGGTTCGTGGACAATTTAGTCAGCTAACGTAAAAAAATTTACAAAAAACTCTTGCATTTTGTATACAAAGATGGTATACTAAGAGCATCAAAACAGCCCCTCATTTGGCCCTTCTTCGTAAGGGCTTTTTTTTTTGCCATTTTTAGAAATTTAGTATATAATTTTTGAAATATTGTCAGTTAGCCATAGTCAATGTAGCAATAGTTTTCAGAATATGGTACAATATAATATAATATGAGAGAAGAACGGATATAACTTATATAGAGAATATTCATAATTAACAGGAGGCTTATATGCACGATGAAATACATGTTGTCGTAGATAGTATTTCGGCAGCAGACGAAACAGCTTTGAAGGATGATCAACGTTGCCACATTCTGCGTTTGATTATTCGTCACGGAGATTTGGAATGGCAGGACGGGGAACGCTCGCTGGCAGAATTGTTCGGTATGGTAGACGCAACTGGCAAACTGCCGATTACTTCTCAGCCGCCTATCGGCGTTGTAGTGGAGCTTTTCACCAAGCTTGCTCAGGAAGGCAAAAAAGTTATTATGCTGACAGTAGACAGCGTGCTCAGCGGTACCTATCAGACCGCCTACGTTGCTGCACGTCAGGTAATGGATGATATAAAGGGCGCGGATATCCGTGTAATCGACAGCAAGACTGCTGCCTGCCCTATCAGCGGTATTGCGATGGAAGTACTGAAGCATACAGCTGCAGGAATGGATATTGACGAGGCCGAAAAAATGGCGCGTGAGATGGTTGCGTGTACAGAAACATTTTTCAGTGTAAATACATTAGACTATTTGCAAAAGGGTGGACGCATTGGCGCAGTTGGCGCTTTGATAGGAAGTATTTTTGGTATTCGCCCTATTGTGCACTTAGATAAAGAGGGCAGACTGGAAGTTGCGGATAAGTGCCGTACCCGTAAAAAGGTTATGAAGCGCATGGTTGAGATGGCTGCTGAAAAGGCACCCATTGAAGCAATTTTCGTCGCTCATGCAGAGGCTTTGGCAGATGCAGAGGATTTGAAAAAGCAGTTGCAGGGATTGTTCCCGAATGTACCGACTATGCTTACAGGTATCGGCACCGTTTTGGCTGCTCATCTCGGACCTGGTGCTATCGGCGTATTTGTCCGTCGCAAAGCCTGAAAGGAAAGGTGTGGGGTTTAGATGAATAATAGCAAGGTAATTACCGGCAAGCAGCTGAAGGATATGCTGCTGGGTGCTTACCATAGCTTTGAAAAGAATTTTGAAGCTATTAATGATTTAAATGTTTTTCCGGTACCGGATGGCGATACCGGTACTAATATGATGCATACTATGGCGTCCGTGGCAAAGGCTATCAGCGCAATGAGCGATGAGGCCGAGGCCGGCGAAATCGGTGCCGCCGCTGCCCGCAGCGCTATTATGGGCGCACGTGGCAATTCCGGCGTAATTTTATCGCAGCTGCTGCGTGGTATCGGCAAGGGTGTTGCCGGTAAAAAGACGCTGAACAATACAGAAATAGGCAAGGCTTTCCAGTTTGGTATTTTATATGCTTACCGCAGTGTATCCAAACCGGTAGAAGGCACTATTCTGACGGTAGCTCGTGGTATGGCCAAGGGTGCTTATAATGCTGTTCGCGGTAATGTAAGCCTTGAGGAAGTACTGCTGGAGGCTATCCGCAGCGGAAAGGAAGAGCTTGCAAGAACTCCGGAGCTGTTGCCTGCATTGAAGGCAGCCGGTGTTGTTGATGCCGGCGGCCAAGGCCTGATTGTCTTTTTCGAGGGCTGTCTGGCAGGCCTGCGCGGTCAGGATTGCGAAGTGCTGCCTGTTACACCGCGTGCCAAGGTACAGATTCAGAAGGGTGAGCCGCTTGATTTGGAATATCCTTATTGCACCGAATTTATCGTCAAGGAGGCTAATGTTGATAAGCAGACTGTCAGCAAGGCCTTGGAGGGCATGGGCAATTCCATGATTGTGGCAGTGGTAGAGGATATTGTAAAAGTACATATCCATACCAAGCATCCCGGTGATGCGCTCAACATGGCGCAGACATGGGGAACTCTGCATGATATCAAAATAGAAAATATGCGTGACCAACACGAAAACCGTCTCTTTACTGCTGAGGATATTCAACCGGTAAAGCATGGCGTGGGTGTGCTTACTGTTGCAGCCGGCGACGGCATTGCCAAAGTTATGCATGAAATGGGCGCTGCCGAGATTATCAGCGGCGGTCAGAGCATGAATCCTCCGGTAGAAGAGTTTGTAAATGCTATCGAAAACGGTACCTGCGAGCAGTACATTATTCTGCCGAACAATAAAAATATTGTTTTGGCGGCTGAGCAGGTGCGTAAGCTGCTTGGTAATTCCAAGGTAGCCTATGTTCCTACTACCAATATGGCGCAAGGATTGTCCGCACTGCTGCATTTTGATGCAACACGCAGCATGGATGAAAACACTGTTATTATGACCAAGGAAGCCAAGGAAACAGCCAGTGGCAGCATTACCGTAGCTGTACGCGACAGCGTAGTAAACGGTATTTCTATCCATGAGGGCGATTATCTTGGTATCCTAAACGATAAAATTGTTTGCAACGGCAGCAGTATGGAGGAAGTGCTGCAGAAGATGCTGACAGATGGGGATTATGAACTGATCAGCTTATATTATGGTGCCGATGTAACCGAAGAGCAGGCTGAAAAGCTGGCAGCTGAAGTGGAAGAGCTGAATGATGAGTGGGAGGTTGAAACCTTTTACGGCGGACAACCTCTGTATCCGATTCTTTTGGCAATGGAGTGATGAATATGCTTACAAGTCAGGAATTAACCAACCTGTTGCGCGAGCGTGGCTATAAGGTCACCCCTCAAAGACTTGCTGTTTATGAAGCCTTGGCTGATGAAACATGGCATCCGAATGCAGAGATGCTGTTTAATAAGCTGCAGCCGAAGTTTCCTGCTATGAGCTTTGCTACAGTGTATAAAACTGTAGAGATTCTGCATGATATCAACGTTATCCAGATTCTTAATACAGGAGAGGACAGCTTCCGTTATGATGCCGATATCAGCGAGCATTATCATCTGCGCTGCTTGAAATGCGGTGCAGTAGACGATGCGCTGATGGATGACGGCGTTAAGCTGCAGCTGACACAGGATGTAGAAAAGCAGAGCGGTTATACTATCAGCCACCGTCAGTTCTATTTCTTTGGTCTGTGTCCGAAGTGCTCCACGATGCATTAAACTATAAAGAAGTGTACCGATTCTCTAGCTGATTGGTACACTTTTCTTTATATATTGGGTAATTATGTCAGATTTTTGTAGCGTTATTTTTACCAAAATGCCACAATAGCAGTTAGTGAATTTGCTATAATAAAGATGTTATATTGATAGGAGTGAAGGCTTGGTGCTAAACGACTTTCAGATTGTGATGCTGGCCAGCGGCAGCAAGGGAAATGCCGCTTTGATAAGCACAGCAAAGCAACGCTTTTTGGTTGATATAGGTATCAGCTGCAGAGCGTTGACAACGAGAATGAAGGAAATAGGCGTCAGCGTAAACGAGCTGGACGGCGTGTTTATTACACATGAGCATGTCGACCATGTGCGCGGGCTGGCAACATTTTTAAAAAATTATCAGGTGCCTGTATATAGCAGTGCGCTTACCTGGCGTGCAATATTAGCCAAGGACAGCAGTTTGGTGCGCCAGAATTGCCGTCTTATTGACAATAACCGTCTGCTTTGCGGTGATCTGGAGGTGCAGAGCTTCAGCATACCGCATGATGCCGTTGACCCGCACGGATATACCTTTACGAGCCGCAGCAACGGCTCAAAGTGTACATATCTTACGGATGCGGGCTTTGTGACCGATACCATCCGTGAGGCGGTTGCCGGCAGCAGTGCTTTGGTGCTCGAAGCCAATCATGATGTGGAAATGCTGAAAAACGGTCCTTATCCGCGTCAGCTGAAGCAGCGTATTTTAAGTACGCTGGGACATTTATCCAATGATACCGCCGGACATTTTCTGACGGAGCTCGAACGTCTGCCGGAGCATATCGTGCTGGCGCACCTGAGCGAGCACAATAACCTGCCGCAGCTGGCGCAGGATACGGTGCAGAATATTTTACATGATAATAACCGCCTGCAGGAAACAGAGCTTTTTGTGGCTGCTCAGAACAGGGTAGTAGCAGACAGTCCGCTGCCGGCAGTCTTAGATTTAAAATAAGGAGTGGATACAGATGAACAAGAGTATCTGGAAAAAATCAGCTAATATTTTTGTCTGTGGTCTTTTAGGTGCGGCAATTCTGGTTGCTGGCTGCGGCGACAATAAAACATCTGCCGCAGTGCATGATAAGCCTGCTGTCAAGACTGAGCAGCAGCTGAGCGCAGCGCGCAATACACCGATTGTAGCAGCAGCCAAGAAGGTTGGTCCTGCTGTCGTAGGTATCACCAACAAGGCTTATGTGCGCGACTTCTTCAACCGCACGCAGCTGATGGAGCGTGGTACAGGCAGCGGCGTTATTTATGACAAGGCCGGCTATATTGCAACCAACAACCACGTAGTTGAGGGTGCATCGGAAATCATCGTCAGCCTGCCTGACGGACGTACCGTTAAAGGCAAGGTTCTGGGTGCCGATGCCGTAACCGATTTGGCTGTAGTAAAAATTGATGCGGATAACCTTACCGTTGCCACCTTTGGTGACAGCGATACACTGCAGGTCGGAGAACCGGCAATTGCTATCGGCAACCCGCTGGGACTGGAATTTCGCGGCAGTGTAACCGCAGGCGTTATCAGTGCATTGAACCGCAGCATTGAAGTAGGCGAGCGTAAGTTCAACCTGATTCAGACTGATGCGGCAATCAACCCCGGTAACAGCGGCGGTGCTTTGGTAAATGCTGACGGCGAGGTAGTAGGCATCAACAGTGCTAAGGTTGCTGTAAGCGGTGTTGAAGGCATTGGCTTTGCTATTCCTATCAACACAGCTAAACCGATTCTGCAGGAGCTGGCAGAGCGTGGACGTATTGCAAGACCGTATCTGGGTGCTTCGCTGATGGATCAGGAAATTGCTGACCGCTATGGCTTTGAAATCAACCTGCACGGCGGTATCTTCCTCGTTAAGGTTGTTCCCGGCAGTCCGGCAGCGAAGGCTGATATCCGCCCCGGCGATATTATCCTGAGCTTTAACGGCAACAAGGTAAAGACTGCGCTTGACCTGCGCACTGCTCTGTCTAAATGCAAGGTAGGCGACAGAGCCGAAGTAACTATTATGCGTAAAGGTCAGAGAGAAAGCAGAACTGTGGTATTGGAAGAGGTTCCGAAGGATTACGGCAATTGAAGATAACGATAGCCTGTGTAGGCAAAATTAAAGAAAAATATCTTACTGCGGGGATAGAGGAATTCAGCAAAAGGCTGACGCCCTTCTGCAAGCTGGAAACGCTGGCAATTAATGAAGAGCGTATGCCGGACAATCCTTCCCCTGCGGAAAAGCAGCAGGTGCTGGAGCGTGAAACGCAACGCCTGCTGGCAATTATTCCGGCAAATTCCTATGTGATTTTGCTGGATGTCATCGGCAAGCAGTTGAGCAGCCCGGATTTGGCGGCAAAGCTGGATGAGCTGGCGCTTGCCGGCAACAGCCATATTACCTTTGTGATTGGCGGTGCCTTTGGTTATACTGATGCGTTGCGTAAGCGTGCCGATTTGGCGCTGAGCTTTTCTAAAATGACCTTTACGCATCAGATGATTCGCCTGCTGTTGATTGAGCAGATTTACCGTGCTTTTAAAATCAGCAGAGGCGAAAAATACCATTGGTAAAATAAGCTTAATAAGCAGTAAAAAAGAGTCGTGCGCAGGCACGGCTCTTTCACGTTGCATTAGAAATGAAACGTAAAAAATTGCGTTTCATTTGCGTATTGGTTTTGAAACGGAAATAAAGAAAAAGTGCAACGTAAATTTTACGCTACACTTTTCTACTTTCTCTTATGCATTTGGGGAGATGTATAAGCTTAGAAGTTATCCATATGAACTTCAAAGAAACCTTGCGGATGAGCGCAGACAGGGCAAACTTCCGGAGCGCTGGGGCCGACTACAATATGACCACAGTTGCGGCATTCCCAAATGGTCAGGCCGCTGTCTTTGCTGAAAACCTTCATTTCTTCGATGTTTTGTAAGAGTTTACGATAGCGTTCTTCATGACGTTTTTCGATAGCTGCAACACCGCGCATTTTTGCTGCGATTTCAGGGAAACCTTCTTCCTCAGCTTCTTGTGCCATTTTTACATACATATCGGTCCATTCATGGTTTTCGCCTTCAGCTGCTGCTAAAAGGTTAGCTGCAGTATCGCCTAACTGGTCTAATTCCTTGAACCACATATAAGCGTGAGCTTTTTCATTATTAGCGGTTTTCTCAAATAATTCAGCGATTTGATCATAGCCTGCTTTGCGGGCTACAATACCAAACCAGGTGTATTTGTTGCGTGCCATGGATTCGCCAGCAAATGCCTCCAACAGGTTCTTTTCGGTTTTGGTGCCTTTTAATGATTTCATATTATTCCTCCTTACTTCTGGCAAACTTATTTTAGAGCGGTATAAAAATATTGTTTCGCTTTATATCTGCCTGTTTATATTCTATCATATAGAGTCAGTGTTAACAATGTATATATAAAGAAAATATTAATCATGCTTAAAAAGGTTTTGCTGACAACTGGTAAATTTATTACTCATTCAGAACGAGTATAATAAAAGAGCATCAGTTGCTACAATTATTGTAGCAACTGATGCTTTTGATTTGCAGGGTATTATACGATTGTGCCGCCGCCGACAACTACGTCGCCGTCATACATAACAACGGACTGGCCTTTGGTGATAGCGCGCTGAGGCTCGTCGAAAACGAGCTGCAGAGTATCTGCGTCAGGCTGGGTAACGGTTGCCCATTGCTCCTGCTGGTGGTAGCGGATGCGTGCTTTCACGCGGCGCGGTTCGGTGATAGCGTCGCAGTCGATGATGTTGATATTCTTGGCTGTAACATTTTTGGTGAACAGGCCCTCGTTTGTCGTAAGAATAACAGCATTGTTCTTGGTGTCAATCTCTTTAACGTACATCGGCTGCGGCAGCGCCAAGCCCAGGCCTTTGCGCTGGCCTACGGTGTAATGGATAATGCCCTTGTGCCTGCCAAGCACGTTGCCTGCTTCGTCTACAAAGTTGCCGGGCTTGAATTTTCTGCCCAGGCGCGCTTCGATAAAGTCAGCATAGGTACCGGTCTGGATAAAGCAGATATCCTGGCTGTCATGCTTTTGGGCGTTGACGAATCCATGCTTTTCGGCGATTTCGCGTACCTGTGTCTTATGCAGGCCGCCGAGTGGGAACATAGCGTGTGCCAACTGCTTCTGTGTGAGCGAATAAAGCACGTAGCTTTGGTCCTTCAAAGGATCAACTGCCTTACGCAACAGGTAACGGCCTTTGGCTTCATCATAGCTGATTTGCGCATAGTGGCCGGTGACAACGTAATCACAGCCAAGCTCCTGTGCGCGCACGAAAAGCTGGTCGAATTTCAGATAGCGGTTGCAGTCAATGCAGGGGTTAGGTGTTCTGCCGTTAACGTAAGCGTCAACAAAGCGGTCGATAACGTCGCGTTCAAAGCGGTCGGCAAAGTTGAAAACGTAGTAAGGCATGCCAAGGCTGGTTGCTACGCTGCGGGCATCTGCTACATCGTCGATAGAGCAGCAGCTGTTGGCTTTGGAAACGCCGATATCCTCGTTGGCAAAAAGCTTCATGGTTACACCGGTGCATTCATAGCCCTGCTCCAGCATCATCAATGCGGAAACGCTGGAATCAACGCCGCCGCTCATAGCGATTAGTGCTTTCTTGTTCATAATTTTTCTCCTTCTGGTTTATCTAAAGTGCGACGTACATCGCCTCTGTCGGTTACTATGTTATAGCCTGCTATTTTTACGCGTGCTTCCAGACAGCCACGGCATTGGGCTGCCTCCTCGCCGGTACAGATTTTGTTGGCGTACAGCTCGTATTTTTTGCGTACCCCTACAGGCGAAAGGTTAGGCATTACGACGTTGCCACCGGCCTGCAGTCCCAACTCGCGTCCATTGGGATGGATGGTACCAAGGGCTGTTGTCGAAGGCAGCAGCGCGTAAGGGAAGAGCAGTCGCAGGATAGACAGCAGGCGCAACGTCTGCTCTAAAGTACCGCTTGGCATATCCTTAAACGGCGTGTGCTCGTGTGTAATATAAGGACCTATGCCAATCATATCAGGCTGCAGCTTTTGCAGAAAGCGCAGGTCGCTGACAAGGTTTTGCGGTGTCTGGTAGGGGGAGCCTACCATGAAGCCAGAACCAACCTGATAACCGATTTCCTTGAGGTCAAATAGGCAGCGCTTACGTTTTTCCAGGCTCATACTGGCAGGATGCAGCTTGGCGTAATGCTCTGCATCCGCTGTTTCGTGGCGCAGCAGATAACGGTTGGCGCCTGCATTGAAGTATGCCTGATAGCTGGCACGGCTTTTTTCGCCGATGGAAAGTGTAATGGCGCAGTCCGGATGCTGCTTGCGAATGGCGCTGACGATAGCGCAGATTTTGTCATCCGTATAATACGCATCCTCACCACCCTGTAGCACGAAGGTACGGAAAGCGAGCCTATAGCCTTCGGCACAGCAGGCAAGAATTTCCTCCTGTGTAAGGCGGTAGCGTTCCGCAAGGCTGTTGCCGGCGCGGATACCGCAGTAGTAGCAGTTGTTTTTGCAGTAATTGGTGAATTCAATCAGACCACGGATATAGACCTTGTCATCGTAATATTTACGGCGGAGTTTATCCGCTTCGCAGGCGAGCAGCTTGTTGGTGTCAGGTTCAGTGCTTGTTATCAGCGTCAACAGCTCTGCGTCGCTCAGATTATGCTCACAGGCGAGCTTTTTTATTAAATTGGCAGCTGTTGACAGCATAATTTTACCTCCGTAAGCGGTTTACCGCTTCTGTAACCTTAGTTATAATTGTTTGGACTTCGTCCATTGTATTGTATTCGCACAGCGAAAAGCGCAGGGCGCTTTGAGCTGTTTCGTGGCTCAGGCCGAGAGCCAGCAGTACATGACTGGGCTCTAGCGAGCCTGCGGAGCAGGCAGAGCCGGACGAGCAGCAGATACCTTCGTTGGAAAGCAGCGAAAGCAGTGTTTCGCCGTTTACTCCCTGAAAGCTGTAGTTGACAGTACCGGGCAGGCAATGCTCACGGCTGCCGTTGAAACCGGCGCCGTCAATTTTATCTAAACCGTTGCGCAGAGCATCGCGCAGACCTGTGATATAAGCAGTATTTTGCTGCATATTTTCCTGTGCATCTTTAAGCGCTGCGGCAAGTCCGATGATGCCGGGAAGGTTTTCAGTACCGGCACGCTTGCCGCGCTCCTGACCGCCGCCGCGGATAAGACTTGTAAGCTGAAGATTGCTCTTGGCGAATAAAAGGCCGATGCCCTTCGGTCCATGGAATTTGTGCGCGGAAAGCGAAAGCATATCGATGTTATCGCGCTGTACGTCAATAGTAAGATGTCCTGCGGCCTGCACGGCGTCGGTATGGAAAAGCACGCCGCGCTTGCGGCAGAGAGCACCGATTTCGCGTATAGGCTGGATGGCACCTGTTTCGTTGTTGGCGTACATGACGGAAACCAGGCAGGTGGTATCTGTAATAGCTTCTGCTACCTGCGTGGCGGTGACGATGCCGTCAGCCTGCGGACGCAGCAGTGTTACGGTAAAGCCTTCCGCTTGCAAAGCTTCGAGCGTGTGCAAAATAGCATGATGCTCCATGGCAGTGGAAACGATATGGCATTTGCCCTGCTTTTTGCCGAGGGCCGCAGCGCTGATAAGCGCCTGGTTATCTGCTTCGCTGCCGCCGGAGGTAAAGAAAACTTCCTTCGGAGCACAGTTAAGTACCTGTGCCACCTGCTGCCGTGCGCTAAACAAAGCTGCTGCACTGCGCTGACCTAAAAGGTGCACGCTGGAAGCATTGGCATATATTTCCTGAAGATAGGGCAGCATTGCTTTAACGGCAACGTCGCTCATTTTTGTTGTAGCTGCATTATCTGCATAGATAAATTGCTTTTCCATAATAGTAAAACATTCTCCTTCAATAGCGGAAATCCTGCTTTTACTTTTCTATTATACGCTTACTGGCGCGATATTTACAGAGTCAGCGTCTTTTTGGGCGTATTTTGAGTAAAATTCAATTCCTACTGTCTTAATATGTTTCATATGGTACATTACAGACGTTTTTTTGTCAAGCAAAGAAAATTTTAATTCTTTTTGTTGACAGTAAGAAAAAAAACAGTATAATAATACCTATAAATTAACTATGATTACTAGAGATTGCAAAACAGAGAAAATGAGGGATTTTACCGATGAGGAGCTTACATTTTAATACACGATGTTGACTTTGGTTACCTGTTGATATAGAGCAAAAACTCAACGAAGAAAATTACTGATTATAGAAAGATAAAGGAGCGATTTATTATGGCAATTTATACTAGCATTACTGATTTGATTGGTGGCACTCCGCTGCTGGAGCTGAAAAACTACGAAGCTGAAAACAAGCTGGAAGCAAAGATTCTGGGCAAGCTGGAATACTTCAATCCCGCCGGCAGCGTCAAAGATAGAATTGCCAAAGCAATGATTTATGATGCAGAGGCTAAGGGTGTTCTTAAGCCGGGGGCTACTATTATTGAACCCACCAGCGGCAACACCGGTATCGGTCTGGCATCCGTAGCTGCTGCCCGCGGTTACAAAATTATTTTGACTATGCCTGAAACCATGAGTGTTGAACGCCGCAATCTGCTGAAGGCTTATGGCGCACAGCTGGTACTGACTGACGGTGCTAAGGGTATGAAAGGTGCGATTGCCAAAGCTCAGGAGCTGGCAGAAAGCACTCCGAACAGCTTTATCCCCAGCCAGTTCACCAATCCTGCTAACCCTGCAACTCACAGAGCATCTACCGGTCCGGAAATTTGGCAGGATACCGAAGGCAAGGTTGATATCTTTGTTGCCGGCGTAGGTACCGGCGGTACTCTTTCCGGTGTAGGCGGATACCTGAAATCCCAAAATCCCAATGTGAAGGTTGTTGCTGTAGAGCCTGCAGGTTCTCCGGTACTTTCCAAAGGTGTTGCCGGTCCGCATAAAATTCAGGGCATTGGCGCAGGTTTTGTACCTGACACTTTGGATACCAAGGTATATGATGAAATCATCGCTGTTGAAAACGAGGATGCCTTCAAAACCGGTCGTGCTATTGCCCATAAGGAGGGCGTGCTCATAGGCATTTCCTCCGGTGCTGCTGTATATGCGGCAACTGTGCTGGCAAAACGTTCGGAAAACAAGGGCAAGGTTATCGTAGCGCTGCTGCCTGATACTGGCGAGCGTTATCTCTCCACTCCGTTATTTGCTGAATAAGCAGATAAAATACATATCACATCCCATTTCCTAACCGAAAGAAAGCAGTCTGCGTGGACTGCTTTCTTTTTTTTAGCATAAAAAAAGGCCGGCTTTATGAAACCGGCGCTTGGTATTAAATAGAATAATTATCAATGCTGCGGGCTTTATAGTTGTCGAGAATATCCTGCAGGGTGATATTGTCCAGATAGTCTGCAATAACCTTGTTCAGTCCCTGCCACAGCGGCAAGGTAATGCAATCGTTGCGGCGTTCACAGCCTACAGGGTTAAAGTCCAGACAGGCTACCGGTGTAAGGTTGCCTTCTGTAAGGCGCAGAATGCTGCCGACAGTATACTCACGCGGTGCATTAACCAAACGATAACCGCCCTGAAAGCCGCGGTTAGCCTGCAGAAAGTTGGATTTATTCAGAATAGGCACAATCTGCTCCAAGTATTTTTTGGAAATGTTTTGTCTTGCCGCAATGTCCTTGAGGGCAACAAAGCCGTCCTGCTGATGCTCTGCCAAATCCAGCATCATGCGCAAGGCATAGCGTCCTTTTGTTGATATTTTCATTGATTCTCCACCTTTGAGTTAAACTCGGTAATTATCTATAAACCTACTTAAATTATATGCTATTATGGATAATAAGTCAAATCGAGAAGGCTGGGGGAGTGGAATAATAAGCAACAGACGGAAGTATTTATGGATAGCGAGATTTTTATAAAGGTAATGCACAGCTTTTATCCACCAATCCACAAAAGTTATGCACATTGTGGATAACTTTTGTGAAAAACTGGGGATAAGTGGGAAATTATCGGGATAAATCCACCGGGAGAAGTGAATAACCTAATTTAAAAAAATCATTTTTACATAGTACTTGCAGGTTATCTCGAATAGTGCTATAATCACTAGCTAATACTTGATTGGGAGGAAATACTCTTGGAACATAAAAATATTTATCAGCTTGTTCTCGCTGGTGTACTGTGCGCTATAGGTTTGGTTGTACCTATGGTTATGCCGAAGATGATTATCGGACCGATGTCCTTTACTTTGGGTGCGCATGTGGCAATTTTTTTGGCAATGTTTATTTCGCCTAAGGTGGCAGCTGCTGTCTGCCTTGGTACAACGATGGGCTTTTTTGTAACCACACCCCTGATTATCGCTGCGCGTGCAGCAACCCATATCATTTTCGCTCTGGTTGGTGCATTAATTATTAAGCGCTATCCGAATATTATGGAGAGCTTCGTGGCCGGTATCGGTCTGAATCTGGGACTTGCCGTATTGCATGCTCTGGGTGAGGTGCTTGTGGTAGCGCCTTTCTTCTTCAGCGGTGATATGTTTACACCGGAGCAGTTATCTAACGGCTTTGTGATGAGCGTTATCGTGCTGGTGGGTGCGGGTACAGTTTTGCATTCGGTTTTGGATTGCAGTATTTCCGTGCTGCTGTGGAAATTTGTCAGAGCGGCGGTGCCTTCTATCAAGCTGATTCGTGGCAAAGATGAGATTTTAAAATTTAAAATTAAAAGCGTGCAGGCTTACTGCTGACTGATGTCAGCTTGTGCAAGCCTGCACGCTTATTTTTATAATGCTTTAGCTGTTATTTTCTTGCTTTGGCAACTTCAGCGAAGGCAATTTCCGCGGCATCGATAGTCTTTTGTAAATCCTCGGGACTGTGAGCAACGGAAACAAAGTTTGTTTCGAACTGGGAAGGAGGCAGATAGATACCCTGCTCCAGCATGGAGTGGAAGTAGATTTTGAAGGCTTCCAGATCGCTGGCTGCAGCACTGTCAAAATCAGTTACCGGTTTATCGCTGAAGAAAACGGTGAACATGCTGCCGAGGCGATGAATCTGTACAGGTACACCGGCCTTAGCTGCTGCCTTTTCCAAGCCGCCGGTCAAAATAGCGCAAAGGCTTTCTGCGCGGTTGCAGACGTCGTTCTGCTCCATATAGGTGAGCGCAGCAATGCCTGCGGCCATTGCCAGCGGATTACCGCTTAAGGTACCGGCCTGATACATCGGACCAGCCGGGGAAACCATCTGCATGATTTCGCGCTTGCCGCCGTAAGCAGCAACAGGCAGACCGCCGCCGATTACCTTGCCAAGGCAGGTGATATCGGGGTCGATGTCATAAAGGGACTGGCTGCCGCCCTGAGCGCTGCGGAAGCCGCTCATAACCTCATCACAGATGAGGAGAGCGCCATACTTTTTAGTGATGGCATGCACGCCTTCCAGGAAGCCTTCGTGCGGAAGAACCAGGCCCATGTTGCCCGGAGTAGGCTCCATGATAACGCAGGCGATTTCTTCGCCGCGTTCGGCAAAAACCTTTTCCAGAGCAGGCAGGTCGTTGAACGGTACGGTAATAGTGGTTGCTGCTACTGCCTTGGGTACACCCGGGCTGTCAGGTACGCCGAAGGTAGCTCCGCCGCTGCCTGCTTTAACAAGCAGGCTGTCATGGTGACCATGGTAGCAGCCGATGAATTTGATGATGCAGTCACGGCCGGTGTAGGCGCGTGCTAAGCGCAGAGCGCTCATGGTTGCTTCAGTACCGCTGTTGACCATGCGGACCATGTCCATGGACGGAACGAGGTGGCAGATTAATTTGGCCAACTCGGTTTCGGCAACGGTCGGAGCGCCGTAGGAGGTGCCCTTTTCAGCAGCAGCCTTGATAGCGTCGGTTACGCAGTCGGGAACATGGCCCATGAGCAGCGGACCGTAGGACATAACGTAGTCGATGTATTCGTTGCCGTCGATGTCATAGATTTTGCTGCCCTTGCCGTCGGAGATGAACGGCGGTACACCGCCGACACTGCGGAAGGAGCGCACGGGGCTGTTAACGCCGCCGGGGATATATTGGCGTGCTTCCTCAAAAGCAGCCTGAGATTTTGTATGTTCCATTGTTATATCTCCTTATTTGCCTTGCAGCCATTTTGCTACATCAAGCGCATGGTAGGTAATAATCATTTTGGCACCTGCACGCTTGAAGCCCAGCATGGTTTCCATAACGATACGTTTTTCGTCAATCCAGCCTTTTTCAGCTGCAGCTTTAACCATAGCGTATTCGCCGCTGACATTATAAACGCACAGCGGACGGTTGAAGGTTTCGTGTACACGTTGTACAACGTCGAGGAAGGCCAAAGCCGGTTTAACCATAACGATGTCTGCGCCTTCTTCAATATCCAGAGCAACCTCGCGCAGAGCTTCGTCACTGTTGGCGGGGTCCATCTGGTAGCCTTTGCGGTCGCCTGCGGACGGAGCAGAGTCTGCTGCGGCGCGGAAGGGACCGTAGTATGCGGAAGCAAATTTTGCGGAATAAGCCATAATAGGAATATGGTTGAAGCCTGCTGCATCCAGTGCTTCGCGGATAGCCTTAACATAACCGTCCATCATATTGGAGGGAGCAATCATGTCAGCACCGGCCTGAGCTTGGGATACGGCAACCTTAGCCAGCAGCGGCAATGTTTCATCGTTGTTGACGGTGCAGCCGTTTTGCAGCACGCCGCAATGACCATGCTCGGTGTATTCGCACAGGCAGACGTCGGTAATGATAACCAGCTCGGGGTATTTTGCTTTAATCAGCTTGCAGGCCTGCTGTACAGGCTCGTTCATATCCCAGCCGCTGCTGCCGACAGCGTCCTTGTAGGACGGTACGCCGAAGAGCAGGACAGCGGGAATACCCAGCTCTACAACCTCGTCGACACATTCCATAACGCGGTCGATAGACCAGTGGTAGTTGCCGGGCAGAGATTCGATTTCATGTTTAACGTTTTCGCCGGGAACGACGAAAAGCGGATAGATTAAGTCCTTTACGGAAACCTCGGTTTCACGGATCATTGCACGCAGATTTTCAGTAGCGCGTGTGCGGCGCGGACGGTATACAGGAAAACCGGTAATACTCATCTTGATACACTTCCTTATTTATTATAAAAATTTGTGATAGCGGTCATGAGGCCGTCGATTGTATATTCAGCGGCATTGATAGCCGGAGTATAGCCATGCTTTTTCAGGGTATCGGCAGTAACAGGGCCGATGGCAGCCAGAGCAGCCTTGTTCAGCAGTTCCTTCTTATCGCCGAGAACCTTGAGCAGGTTGGTTACGGTGCTGCTGCTGGTGAAGGTTACGATGCTTGCTTCGCCGCTTTCGAGAGCTTCGATAAGCTCATCCTTGTTTTCGCAGTCGGCAACGGTTTCGTAAGCAGTTACGACGTCAACGATGGCGCCGATTTTGCGCAGGGATTCGGGCAATACTTCGCGTGCAACCTTAGCGCGTGCCAGCAGAATTTTGTCACCGGCGGTGATTTCGCCAGCCAGTGCTTCAGCCAGCTCCTCTGCTTTGTAAGCGGAAGGAATGAGGTCGGCGGTGAGGCCGTGCTCTGCCAGAGCCTTGGCGGTGGCGCTGCCGATAGCGGCAAGCTTAACGTTAGCCAGGGCGCGTGCGTCCTTCTTAGCAGCGCCCAGACGCTCGAAGAAGTAATCTACGCCGTTAGCGCTGGTGAAGACAAGCCATTTGTAGTCATTGATACTGGCAATAGCGTTGTCCAGCGGAGCGTAATCTGCTGCCGGAACGATTTTGATAGCCGGAGCTTCGATAACCTTGGCACCCTGTGCTTCCAGCTTTTTGGTGAGAGCGCTGGCCTGTGCACGTGCGCGGGTAACGATAACAGTTTTGCCGAAGAGGGGTTTGTTATCGAACCATTGCAGCTGCTCACGCAGGCGTACAACCTCGCCGACGAGGAAGATAGCAGGCGGCTTCATGCTGGTTGCTTTAACGTCAGCGGCAGCTTTGCCAAGGGTAGTAATCAGTGTGCGCTGTTCGGGATGAGTGCCCCAGCGGATAACGGCAGCCGGGCAGTCGGCGCTGCGGCCGTTAGCGATGAGCTCGCGGCTGATTTTTTCAATATTTTCTACACCCATGAGGAAAACGAGAGTGTCAACAGAGGTTGCCAGACCCTTCCAATGGATGGTGGATTCGCCTTTAGTAGGATCCTCGTGACCGGTAATAACGGCAAAGGAGGTTGCTACATGACGATGGGTAACAGGGATACCGGCATATTCGGCAACAGCAATAGCACTGGTTACGCCGGGAACGAACTCAAACGGCAGGCCTGCTTCACGCAGTTCGATGGCTTCTTCGCCGCCGCGGCCGAATACAAAGGGGTCGCCGCCCTTCAAACGTGCTACAACCTTACCTTCGGCAGCCAGTTTTACCAGCAGCTTGTTGATATCGGGCTGGCGCATGGTGTGGTTGGCGCTGGCTTTGCCAACGTAAACCATTTCTGCGTCCTTGCGGGCGAAGGCCAGAATACGCGGATCTGCCAGACGGTCATAAACAACAGCGTCTGCAGTCTGCAGGCATTCCTTGGCCTTGAGTCCCAGAAGGCCCGGGTCGCCGGGGCCTGCACCGATTAAATATACTTTACCTTGTTTTGTCATGATGTCACTCTCCTTAAAGAATAGAGGCCAGAATTTCCTGACCGCCGGCAGCCAGCATTTTTTTGCCAAGCTGTTGACCGAGGCTGACAGCGTCATCAGCCTTACCGTTTATTGTATCACGCAGAATAGTGCTGCCGTCCAAGGCAGCAATGATTGCTTCAATGCGAATGTTTTCACCTTCAACGTCGGCATGTACGCCGATAGGAACCTGACAGCCGCCTTCCAGTAAGCCCAAGAAGGCACGCTCGGCATCGGTAGCCTGTTTGGTGTTCAGGTCGTTTAAGAAGCTCAGCATATCGCGTACTTCTTTATCCTCGGTACGCGCTTCGATTGCCAATGCTCCTTGGCCTACAGCCGGCAGGCAGACATCAGCAGGAATCAGGCTGGAGATGCGGTCACCGTGACCCAGACGCTCTAAGCCTGCAGCTGCCAGAATAATAGCATCGTACAGTCCCTCGTCCAGCTTACGCAGACGGGTATCAACGTTGCCGCGCAGGTCGCGGATTTCCAGATCCGGACGTTTAGCTAACAGTTGTGCCTTGCGGCGCATGCTGCTGGTGCCGACTACAGCGCCGAGCGGCAGTTCTTCGAAGCTGCCATATTTGTTGCTGACAAAAGCATCGCCGACGTTGGCACGTTCGGTAATTGCTGTCAGGCACAGGCCTTCCGGCAGAACGGTAGGCATATCCTTCAGGCTATGTACTGCCAGATCAACAGTACCGTCTAAAAGATCCTCTTCAATTTCCTTGGTAAATAAACCCTTGCCGCCGATTTGCGCCAGGGGTACGTCTAAAATACGGTCGCCTTTGGTGACAATTTTTTTCAGTACAACCTCACATTCAGGATACTCCTTACGCAGTAAGGCTGCAATATGATTACTTTGCCAAAGCGCTAAAAGACTTTGTCTAGTCCCAATCGTCAATTTTGCTTTCATCACCAAACTCCTCTCCGGTTTCATTTAATAAAAATAAATCACACATCATTTTTTTATAGCGTTCTTCCTCAGAAGTACCTGCTACAGCATTCATAGCCTTCATAGGCTCGCGCAGAAATTTATGCTCCAGGCGTTGAGTCATCAGGTCGATAATGCGCTTTTCATGGTCGGTAAGCTCTGGCATTTTAATGAAGGCCTTCTTTAAAACCTTCTGGCGCAGGAAATTCATTTTATCATGCAACTGTACCATAACAGGGCGCATGGTGTAATAACGCAGGCGCTCCTTGAGGGCACCAATCTCTTCGCTGATAATCTGCTCGGCAACGTGAGCTTCTTTTTCACGGAAGTTTTTGTTGGTATCAACAACGCCTTCCAGATCATCAATGTTATAAATAGTTACGCCGGCAACATCGGCCAGTCTGGGGTCGACGTCACGCGGAACGGCAATATCAATCAGAATCAGCGGTCTGCCGTTGCGCTTGGGCAGCAGCGGTCCTAAATTTTCTACAGTAAGCACGTAATGCGGCGCACCGGTAGAGGTAATGATAATATCGGCATCAGCGGCATGCTCGAACATGGCACGGTAGGGAATGGCTGTACCATGGAATTTGTCTGCCAAATCCTGAGCTCTTTCATAGTGACGGTTGCTGACGCAGATGGTTTGCGCGCCCTTGTCCAACAGATGCTGTGCGGTGAGCTCGCTCATATGACCGGCACCGACTACCAAAATCTGTGACTTGCTCAGGTCGCCTAAAATTTTGATGGCCAAGTCAACAGCGGCGCTGGAAACAGATACACTGCTGTAAGCAATTTTTGTTTCGGTACGCACACGTTTGCCGACAGCAATTGCCTTATTCATGATGGTATTGAGAATTGTATCTGTCATACCGTTATTGCGGGCCATCTGATAAGCATTTTTAATCTGGCTGAGAATCTGGCCTTCGCCGACAATCAGTGAATCAAGACTGGAGGCTACACGGAACAGATGCTTGACGCAATTTGTTCCGTTCAGATTGTAAAAATAATCGCTTTGGTAATGTTCACCTGCTAAATGCTTGAGCAATGATTTGATAAAAGGAATTGCTTCATGCGGATTTTCGATAACCATGTACAGCTCAGTGCGGTTGCAGGTGGAAAGCAGCATGGCTTCGGGAATATTATCGTAATTGCGCAGGCGGCGCAGAATACTTGCCACCCTGTCATTGGAAAAATTGAAACGTTCACGGATCTCAACGGGGGCGGTCCTGTGATTGAGTCCTAAAACTGTTAACTGCATCTAATACCTTCTCCTTTGCTTGAGCAGCCTTACCTGCTATAACTAAATTTAGTAAATCCTGTGTCAAAACACTGCGCCAGAATTGCGTCCGCTCCTGCGGCGTACTTTCGATGTTTTTGACAGCTTCACGCTGCAGCAGCAGAAAGCTGTTGAAGTCAGCCAGCTCGGGTGTCAGAATGTGTTCCAACTGTTTTTTCAGAAGACGCGTAAAAGCAGGCATACCGCCTGTTGCCAACGCAATGGTAATATCACCTTCGCTGATAGCTGAGGGGACAGTGAAATTACTCAGCTCGGGTTCGGTAATATTATTGACGAGGCAGGGAGCAGCCTCTGAAATCTGCCTGTTTACAGCCTTATTATCTGTGGCGGCAATAACCACAAATGCATTCTGCAGATATTCCGGTTTGTAGTAATCATTGATGAGCGTACAGCTCTGTGCTGAGGCGAGCTTTTGCACCTCGTCGCAGAAGAGCGGGGCGACAACAGTTACATTGGCACTGGCGTCCAAAAGCTTGGCAAGCTTACGGGCGGCAACAGTGCCGCCACCGATAATTACACAGTTTTTGCCTGCTACACGCAGCATAGCAGGATAATGAAAATTAGTTTTAATAAGCATATAATTAACCACCTATAGGAACGTGATAATGAGTGTCATTAAATATGTTTCCTAACCTTTATATAATATCATATCTGAAGCAATTTATAAAGATATTGAAGGCTTTTTAAGTGTGAAAAACATAAGAAAGTACATAAGGCAAGAAGATTTGCGGAATGATTCCGGCTAAAAAAGTAAATGGCTGTTAAAAACCGAAAAAGCTCCCGCCGTAATCCTTCAGGATTACTCAGCGGGAGCCTCGTTATTTTGTTTTGAATTTTATTGGCTGATTATTTGCCGAAATATCTTTTCAGCAGGCCTGCGAAAGCTTTGCCGTGGCGAGCTTCGTCACGAGCCATTTCATGAACGGTGTCATGGATAGCATCCAGGTTAAGAGCCTTGGCACGTTTAGCCAGGTCGGTTTTACCTGCGGTTGCACCGTTTTCAGCTTCTACACGCATTTCCAGGTTCTTTTTGGTGGAGTCGGTTACAACTTCGCCCAGCAGTTCTGCGAATTTAGCAGCATGTTCAGCTTCTTCAAAAGCAGCTTTTTCCCAGTACAGGCCGATTTCCGGATAGCCTTCGCGGAAAGCTACGCGGCTCATTGCCAGGTACATACCAACTTCGGAGCATTCGCCGTTGAAGTTAGCGCGCAGGTCAGCTTTGATATCTTCAGGAACGTCAGAAGCGATGCCTACAACGTGCTCGGCAGCCCAGCCCATTTCAGCAGCCATTTCCTGGAATTTGGAAGCGGGAGCGCCGCATTGCGGGCATTTTGCCGGAGCAGCTTCACCTTCATATACATAACCACATACTTGACATACAAATTTTTTCATATTAGTTCCCTCCATGTTTTTATATTGCATTGCTTAATTTTATTTTTGACTTGCACAGCTTGTGTGCCCTTGACACTTATATAATAACACAGGCTGGCACAGTTGTCAATAATAATTATCCGTTAATTTTTGTTTTAATTTAGTTAGCCGTAGCTGACAAATTAAAATTTGAGAGTTAAGCCCAGGTTAACACCTTTAGCCTTCATGTCGAGGTCTTCGCCAAAAGCATCATCGAATGTCTGATTATAGTAAGAAGCATTAACTTCCAGGTTGTTCAGAATAGGCTTGCTGATGCCGATTTCATAGCCGCTGTTTCTGTTGCCGTAGCCAACATTTCCCCAAACGGTGAAAAGTGCAGGAATATCATAGGCAGCCTGCAGACCGATTTGACCGGAGTTTTTGGTTTTACCGCCAAAGTCACCGGAGGTATCAGCGTTCAGATAACCTGCGTAAGCGGAAATACCCGGCAGAACCTTATACATAAGGTTGAATTGTTGGGCGCGGGTTTTGGCTTCGTCTGCTTTGTAATTATTCCATTTGTAGTTTAAAGCAGTTTTTTGGCCGATGCCGACAGTTGCGCCAAGATAGGTGCTGTTGGATTTGCTGAATTTATAGTTGTCACCTTTAAGACTGGATGGCAGAGTAATGCCTGCATCAATAGCAACCTTGCCTGCGTCATAATTCTTCAGCGGAGAAGCATAGGCGCTCAGGCTGCAGGTGGTTGCAAGGCAGATTGCTACACCGAAAGCTAATAAAGCATGTGTGGATTTCATTTTGCATCGCTCCTTTTACAACATAATTTTGATCTTAACTTAATTTTAGCATATAAAGACAGTTATGCAAGCAAAAAGCAGTGATGTGTTTATGACAAATGTGTTAAAAGTACTTGTAAAATCACGCGGAAAAGAGGATAATTATAATGTATATCTATCTATAAACAAGGGGATTTTATGAGCGCAGATTCTAAAGCTTCGAATAGCAAATTTTTAAAGGGAACCTTAATCCTTACGGCCTCCAGTATTGTGGTCAAGGTTATCGGTTCTCTGAACTGGATTATTTTATCACGTGTATTGGGTGGCGAAGGTATCGGTCTGTATCAGATGGGCTTTCCAATCTATCTGATGGCAATAACCGTATCAAGTGCCGGCGTACCGGTGGCAATATCTATTATTACCTCCGAAAAGCTGGCGAATAAGGATTATCGCGGAGCCAAGCGAGTCTTTAATGTTTCGCTGCGAGTGCTGCTGTTGACTGGCCTTTTATTTTCGTCCTCACTGTTTTTTGGTGCGGACTGGCTGGTTAATAACCATATCATCCGTGACAGCCGTGCGTATTATTCTATTATCGCTCTGGCGCCTGCGGTTTTCTTCGTAACCTTTCTGGCCAGCTTCCGTGGTTATCTGCAGGGCTGGCAGATTATGACGCCGACGGCGGTCAGTGAGATTGTTGAGCAGCTGACACGTGTTATTACCATGCTCGTTTTTGCCGACCTCTTCATGCCGTACGGTCTGGCGTTCGCTGCAGGCGGTGCCAGCATGGGCGCCGGCGTAGGCGCGTTCTGCGCACTTTTGGTGCTAATGTGGTTCTATCGCCGTCTTAAGCAGCGTCTTCAAAAGGAAATGGCAGAGCAGGATGACAGTGCGCCGGTAGAAAGCGCCGGACATATCATCAAGCGTCTGCTGAAGCTGGCGTTGCCGGTTTCTCTGACCAGTCTGATGCTCCCGATAGGTGCTAACCTTGACCTTTTGATTGTACCGCAGCGTTTGGAAGCAGCCGGATTTAATATTCATCATGCGACAGAGCTGTTCGGTTATCTGACCGGTATGGCGGTGCCGCTGGTTAATCTGGCGACAATTTTTACTGCTGCTATGACCATCAGTCTGGTGCCGTCGATTTCTGAATCTCGTGCGCTGAGCAGCTTTGATGCTATTCGTGATAAAATCCGCATTGCCTTCCGCGTGGCAATGATTATCACCTTCCCGTGCTTTATGGGCCTCTATTGTCTGGCAGAAAAGGTTGCGGCGCTTGTGTATAACGCTCCCGGTGCGGCGTCTGCGATTCAGACAATGAGCATCGGTATTCTGTTTTTAGGTATGCATCAGATTAGTACAGGTATTCTGCAAGGCCTTGGCCGCACGGCAATCCCTGTAATCAATATGATTATTGCCTGCATTGTAAAAATCGTTATGAGCTGGTATCTTACTGCTGTGCCGGAGCTGGGCATCCGCGGTGCGTCGATGGCGACGGTAGCAGATTTTGCCGTGGCAGCGATTATCAATATGGGCTTTATTTACAAGCTGACAGGCTATAGCTTCTCTGTGGGCAGCATTATCCGCCCCTGTTTTGCTTCCGGTGTTATGGGCGCTGCAATTTACGGCGTGCTGATGCTTACGGAAAGCATGGGTATGTGGTGTGTACTGTTTGCAATGGCGGCAGCTGTTCCTGTCTATGCATTGGCACTGCTGGCTTGCGGTGGTCTGAATAAAGAGGATTTGGACAACGTGCCCTTTGTGGGACGCAGATTGTTGGCAGTCGGTCAACGCTTTGGTCTTTTCAAGTGAGGTAATTAAAATAATGGAGGAAAGGAAATGTGAGCTGCGCTTGCCAAACGGCAAGGTAGTAAATTTTTCGTATGCTAAACTCAAGGCAGGCATTGCTGTTACTGCCCTGGTGCTTGTCGGAGCAGTCGGCACAGCCGGCTATTTATATCATCAGCTGTCAGATTATCGCAGAGAAGCAACCGATTATGCTGCCTATAAGCAAAATAAGGCCGAGCAGCAGACAAAGCTGCAGAAGCTGTTGCAGGATAACGAAAGAATGCTGCGTGACATGGCGGAAATCTCTAATCTGGAGAAAAAACTGCGCCGTGCCGTTATCCGTGATGTAGACAGCAGCAAGCTGGGCGAAGGTACCAGTATGGTTGATTCGACAGCGGCAAAGGAAACGTCTGCCAATACGTCTTATACAGGCAAGGGCGGGCCTGCTAAAATGGATATCACTGGGACTATGGCAGTGCTGACTGCGCAAAATGCCAATATCAAAAAGATGCTTGATAGTACCAAAAAATCTGTCAGCGAGCTCTTAAGTGAGGTTGAAGGCTCCGGTGGCGGCATGGCGTCCTTCCCGGATAAATGGCCTACAGACGGTGGCACTATCAGCAGTAATTACGGTGTGCGCACCGGTCCGATTGAGGGCGGCTATGACTGGCATCCCGGTCTTGATATAGCAGTGGATTTCGGCGCGCCGGTTTATGCGACGGCTGCCGGTACGATTGAACAGGCCGGCTGGAACGGCGGCTATGGACGCTATGTGCGTATAAATCATGGTAATGGCTACGAAACAGCCTATGGCCACATGAGCGGCATTGCCGTTGCTGCAGGGCAGAAGGTTATCAAGGGTGAGATTATCGGCTTTGTAGGCAGTACAGGCTACAGTACAGGTCCGCATATTCATTATGAGGTGTTGGCTGACGGACAGAATATCGATCCGTTCTATGTGCTGAAAAATAAATAAAGACTGCGGTATATCAATATAAGCGGTAAAACAGTTCAGTGCTAAGCTGACCGTTAAAATTAAAAATAGATTTTGCAAGCCACTATGACAAATTTGTTGTAGTGGTTTTTGTATGCCTTGGTCAGAAATTATGAGAGATATGCAGAGATGGATTTAGTGTAAAAAATACGTAAAACATTCTTTGGAGCGCTATTATTGCTTTACAGCAGGAAATGCAGGTGTTATCATTATCTTAATATTATAAATAATTACAGGCGAGGAGGTCCGCATTATGTCCATCAGAGAAATTTCCTTCCCTTCTGCCAACGGCAGAGATACCATCAAGGCCTGGTCCTACAGTCCTTTAGGCAAACCGAAAGCTATTGTACAGCTGATTCACGGTTACGGTGAGCATTCACGTCGTTATCTGCATATGATCAGCAAGTTCAATGAAGCAGGCTTTATAGTGTTTGCTGATGACCATCTCGGTCACGGTAAAACCGGCTATGACGGAGGCACCCTGGGTGATCCGCATTCCGGCGGCTATATGACTTACCTGAAGGATGAAAAGGCTTTGCATGATATTGCTAAAGAGGCTTATCCTGAGCTGCCGTATTTCGTTTTCGGCCACAGTTGGGGTTCTATGCTGGCGCGTGCTTATGCGTCAATCTACGGTGAGGATATCAAAGGTATGATGCTGTGCGGTGTCTGCTCGCAGTGGCAGGGCTGTGAGGATGCCTATGTTAATGCAGAATTCAAGGCTGCTTATGAGGCAGATCCGTATCAGCCATGCGGCGTCTGGTTTGAGCGTGTTTTCTGCGGTATGACGGACAGGGTGGAAAATCCGAATGGTCCGGCAGACTGGATTGCAACAGATCCGCGAATTGTTGAGGACCATGCAGGCGATATGTTCAATACCTTCGATACTACGCTGGAGCTGTGCTATGATTTCGTGCAGTTGTATCATTATATTGAAAATGATGAGTGGGCTGCCAAGGTGCCGCAAAATATTCCCAGCTATCTGATTGCCGGTGATCAGGATCCCTGCGGTAATTACGGTGAGGGCTTGTATCATGTAGCAAATCTGCTTGCCAAAACAGGACATAAGGTTTCTGTAAGGCCGTATCCCGGTTTCCGTCATGAAATTCACAATGAGCTGTGCTTGCGTGATGAAGTAGAAGCCGGATTGATTAAATTTATGGATGATTGCTTAGCGTAAAATAGTTATAAAAAAGGGGCTGCCTTACGGCAGCCTCTTTTACTTTATAAGTTCCCATATATCGCCTACGTTTTCAGCCAGCAGTTTGGCACCGTGCGCTTCCAAAAAGGCACGGCCTCTGAAGCCCCAGCAGGCGCCGATGCAGGCAACTCCTGCATTGCGGGCGGTGTCGAGGTCGGTATCCGAATCACCGATGTAAATAGTGCTTGCAGGCTCAGCTTTTAATTGCCGCATGATTGCCAGCAGCATATCCGGCGCAGGCTTTTTGGCGATGCTGGCGCGCTCGCCGCAGGCAGCGTCGAGCCGGCCGTCGAAGTATTGCTTAGCCAACGCTTGTACGCCGTAATCCGCTTTGTTGGAAACAATGGCTGTACGGCAGCCTGCAGCACGCAGCTGCTGCAGAAGCTGCGGTACACCTTCGTAGGGGCGGGTGCTGTCGGCACAGTGCTGCTTGTAGTATCTGTTGAAGCTGGCAAAGACCTCCTCCTGCAGCTTTGCAGGCGTGTCAGCCGGTACCGCACGCTCAATCAGCTTGTGGATGCCATTGCCGACAAACAGGCGCACCTCATCTGTGGTGCGTTGAGGCAGCTTGTGCTCTGCTAAAGCATGGTTGGTAGCGGCAGCTAAATCTGCCAATGTGTTGAGTAAAGTACCGTCAAGATCAAAAATAATGGTTGTATATTTCATGATTAATCTCCTTTTGAACTTCAGATTTTCTTCCTCGTCTATTGTAGCACAAATAAGGCAAATGCTTTATAATATTGTTATATTTTAAGTATGGAGGATAGAGCATGACTTATGATTACGCTCGCTTAGCGAAAATTAAGTGTTTTCTTTTTGATATGGACGGAACCATTAACCTGGGTAACGAACTGATTCCGGGTATGGAGGGATTTTTTGATAAATTGAAGGCAGCAGGCAAGGAATATTATCTGCTGACGAATAATTCTTCCCGCAGCCACGAGCATTATGTGCAGAAAATGAATGGACTGGGCGTGCCGGTTACGCGTGAGAATATCCTGATTTCATCAGACGCACTGACCAACTGGATGCAGAAGAACAAACCTGGTGCGAAGCTGTTTGTGCTGGGAACGCCGCAGCTGTTGGCAACAATTGAGAAAGCAGGCTTTACGCTGACAAATACATTAGAGGAGGGCGCTGATTATGTAGTTGTCGGCTTTGACCAGACACTTACCTATGACCGCCTTACTACCGCCTGCCGCCTGATTGACAAGGGTGTGCCGTACGTTGCTACGCATCCTGATGTGCGCTGCCCGATTGAAGGCGGCGAATTCATTCCTGATACCGGTGCGATGCTGGAGCTGATAAAAACTGCTACCGGCAAAAAGCCACAGCTGATTTTCGGCAAGCCTTACAAGTATATGGTGGATGTGGTTTTGGACAAAACCGGTTATAAAAAAGAGGAATTTGCTATGGTGGGTGACCGCCTGGCAACTGATATTGCCTTTGGCCTGAACAATGATATTCTTTCTGTGATGGTGCTGACAGGTGAAGCAACCATGGAAGATGTGGAAAACGGTTCTATTAAGCCGGATATTATTTTACCGCATGCTAAGGAAATTCTGCAATATCTTGGTTAATAACGGATAAATATTTTGTCTTGATAATGAAAGGAGTATTGCTATGGCTGTTTTGGAGCAGACTGCTGTATTGACTGATGCTATTCGCCCGGTGCCTGCGAGTGAGCTGGAGGCGCGTCTGGAGAAGTTTCGCCGCCTGATGGATGAAATGCATCCCGGTTGGGAGATGGCTGCAGTCAATCATAAGGTTGCAATGTATTATTTCACGGGTACGATGCAGGAAGGCGTGCTGCTGATTCGTCCGCAGGATGCAATTTTCTGGGTGCGCCGCAACTATGAGCGTGCAGTAAACAAATCGCATTTCGGCGATATCCGTCCGATGCACAGCTTTCGTGAGGCTGCCGCTTATTATGGCAGTGCACCGCGCATTATGTATGTAGAAACGAAAAAAGCTACCTTGGATTGGGAAAGAATGCTGCATAAGTATTTTGCCTTCGAAGAGGTTGGCTCCTTTGATGCTGTGCTTCAAGAACTGCGTCTGCGCAAGAGTGCTTATGAGCTGCAGCAGATGGAACACTCCGGTGCTATTCACGAAACCGTGCTGGATGTTATTGCACCGAAGCTGATTCATGCAGGTATCAGCGAGGCTCAGCTGGCTATCGAGCTTTACAGCGAGATGGTGCAGCGCGGCTCGCACGGAACAGCGCGCTTTAACCAGTCCTTGGGCGAGGAGGTTGTCGGTCTGGCTTCCTTTGGCAAGAGCGGTTTAGTACGCACCGGCTTTGACGGCCCCGGCGGTACCGGCGGCACCTGTATAGCGGTGCAATCCATAGGCAATGCCTTCCGCAAGCTGAAGTCCGGTCGATTGGTTTATCTTGATGTTCCCTGCGGCTTTGACGGCTATCATACCGATAAGACAGTCGTTTATTATTTCGGCAGTCTGCAAAAGGACGAGCAATGCGCAAGACTTTTGGCGGCACAGGAGCGCTGCCTGGAGCTGGAGCAAGAGGTAGTGTCCATGATGGTGCCTGGTGAGCCGATTGAAAACCTGTATTTGCGCACCATGGAAAAGTTTGATAATGTTTACGGTGATGCGTTTATGAACGGCGGTAAATTCCTGGGTCACAGCATTGGTCTGGTGATGGATGAAGCGCCGGCTATAGCAAAGGGCTTTAAGCAGCCGCTGGAGCCCGGTATGACCTTTGCCGTAGAGCCTAAAATTGCTTTGCCTGGCTTAGGTCTGGTAGGTACGGAAAATACCTATGTGGTTACGGAAAAGGGCGCATGCTCGCTGACCGGTCACTCACACGCGCTGCGTGAAATTGAATAGTAGTACAGTACAACAAAAATGCTGCGGGCGCAAAGCCTGCAGCATTTTTCAGTAATAGTCTTATTCAGCTAATTCCTTGGCGCACTCTACGAATTTTACTCCGGTAGCAGCCATTTCCTGCATAGCGCTTGCGATGGTTTCGGGAGCAATGCCGCGGCAGGCAGCTTTGTTAAGGATAACGTCGAAGCCTGCAGCCTTCAGCTGCAGTACAGTGTTTTTTACACAGTAATCGGTTGCCAGACCGCCGCAGATAACGGTGGTGATACCGTGGCAACGCAGGTATTCGATGGCACCGGTGGAAAGAGTGTCCTTCAGGTCATGGTAGCAGGCACCGTAGGGGTGCTTGTCTGTTTCAATGCCCTTGAACACCTGATAATCATAGGCAGCTTCATCAAGACCATCGATAAAGTCAAAGCCTTTGGTGCCGATAATAGCATGTGCCGGCCAACGGATATCAAGATCAGGATAGCCGCTGATGGGAGTGAGCGGAGCGTGCTCGGCGTCGCTGATCCAGAGCGCGCAACGGCTGTGCGCGTCGCGGGAAGCGAGGCGCAGGCTGGCGAACTGTGCCTGGGCGTTCAGCTCGGGAGCGATGGTGTCGCCTTCGGCAACCGGCAGCTCGTCGGGGCAGACCGGGGTGAAGGTGTTTTGGGCATCAATATCAAAGGAGGCAATATATTTTTTTTCCGGTAATTGCATAGTAAACCCTGCTTTCTGTTTCAATTTAGACTTATTGTAGTATACCACCGTGATTTTAGCAATAGGGAAAACGCTTTTGCTATCAGTATTTCAAGTGGTAATGATATTAATATAAAAGGTGGCAACGTAGCCAGTGAAGCAGGAAAAGCCGACCTTGCTGCCGAAAATAATACGAATATCGCTATTGTAGAGTAGGTGGCAAAATGAAAGGATTATTAAACATATATATAGAAAAAAACACAGGTGAAATATCTATTTTGATATATCATGTTACTACTATTGGGTTTAGCAGAAGCATAGGAAAAATTATCGATAATATCAGCAATGAATCTTTAAAGGAGACAGTAATTAAATGCATAAAATTCAGTTTAGCTGAATATAAAAGTGAAGATAAAGAAAATCTTGATCCATTTAAACTCACAAAATACAAAACATGGAATCGTTTTTTTAATATGCACTATGTTGTTGAGGTGACTTATATAGAAGAAAACCAAGAATATTATATAAAAATGCTTCAAAGGAAAAAAGCTACCAAGTCTTTCGGAAGTGCAGTAAGTGGTTTTGAATTTAAAATAAAGAGGGAAGACTTTGATTCTCAATTTGATGGTATAATTAAAAAAATAATGGATAATCTTGAGGAATATCAAAGCTAAATTTGTTGGAATTAGTGGCAATGTTAGCAAGGATAATGTTGATAGCAAATATGAAAGCGTTACAGACCAAAGCGGTATTTACGCAGGTAAAGGTGGCAGAAGATAATAATGACCTTTTATTAGAACAACAGCAGCAATTTTAGATGCTAATGTGGCTTATGTGAAATTAGAATACATGGGGAATACAAATGAAAAATAAAATAGTATATTTAATTATAATATTATTATGTGGATATAATGTGTTTGTTCCTTCAGATTCGTTGCAAAAACAAGAATTGAAATACGTTAATGAATATATTAAATTGCCGTTACCAGATGATAGCGAAACTTTGATACCGCAAGGGAATAAAATTCCGCGGTATTATTCGTTATATGCTGATAAAAACTTTGATTTGGAAGAATTTTTATCTATATTACGTAGACAAGGATGGGTTGATCACGAAAAATATAGAGATAATGAAGTTTACTATTATGTGTTTAGAAAAAATGGCTTTTTATATACTTTACGAATATATGATAATGGGAGATGGGGTGATGGATTAACATATGAACAATAGGTTCGTTAAAAATATATTGCTAGTAGCAGTTATATCATTTTTGTTTTTTGGCTTGATTAAGATAGTGGGGAATATGATCTTATATAATTCTATGGAAATTAATGAAACAGAGCGTTTTTTTTGGTCATGTGCAAGAGAACTGCAGTTACCTGGAGAAGTAATTCGCTTTGAAGAAAAGAAGGGTATACGTTTTTTGAGAGATAAAACTATTATTAAAGTAAAGTATAAAAATGATAAAAATTTGAAGGAGGATGAAATATCAGATCTTTAAAAAAAGATGGATGGAAAAAAGAAAATAATAGAATGATTTTTTATAAAAAACAATCATATGTTGAAGTGATTTCTACCAATGAAGATTATTATGAGATATTATATAAACATATGTAGTTGACTATAATAAATGCTGCGCGACGAAAATATCCGCCTGAATGCTAAAAAGGACATCAGCATTGCTGGTGGGATTTTGAGTGCGAAAAATGATGTGGACTTGAATGCTAAAGTAGGTGAAATCATGTTAGGATTATTAGATATATATATTGAGCGTGATACTTTTCAAATCTCTGTATTAGTATATCATATTAACCCTATAGGCTTTGGCGAAGCTATGAAAGAATTGATAAACGTAAAAAACATGTCATATTTGAAAAAGTCGGTTGAAGATGCAATTGCTTTAAGCTTATCAGAGTATAAGAGAGATATAGAAAAGTGCAATTTTTTTAAACTTACAAAATATAAAACTTGGAATAAGTTCTTTAGTGCACATTATGTTATTGGAATAACATATGATGATGAAAAATTGTTATATAGAATAAGAATGCCTGAAAGAGATAAGAAAACTAAATCATTTGGTAATACTGTAAGTGGTTTTGAGTTTAAAATAAAGAAGGAAGACTTTGATTCTCAATTTGATGGTATAATTAAAAAAATAATGGATAATCTTGAGGAATATCAAAGCTAAATTTGTTGGAATTAGTGGCAATGTTAGCAAGGATAATGTTGATAGCAAATATGAAAGCGTTACAGACCAAAGCGGTATTTACGCAGGTAAAGGTGGCTTTGGCATTGGAAAAAATACTGATTTAAAAGGCGAGATAATTTTCAGCACAACATGAAGAAAATAGTATAGGTACATTAATGCCTTATCAAAGAAATATCTCTTGAAAATCATACTGTTACTTTAAAGAGAGAAGATGTCTTTGGCAATACTACTAATATAAGTAACGATCAACTTTGAACAAGAAAAATTGAAAGATACATTAGATTATGCAGGTCTATTATTTGATATAAAAACAGTAGGTGGTATCTTAACCAAATGAGAAGAGTAATTATATATTTTCTGTTTATAATGATTCTTGGGTTTTATTACAATGATATGAGTGATATTCCATTGTGGCAGCGATATTTTCCTATAAAAGTTATGGCTTTAGTAATGGAAAATATTTTTAGCTCGATATATTTAGGATTATGGTCGTTTGGATTAATTGATAATGTAAAAAAAGTCTAATTAAATCTATAGGGATAATGTTTCTAGGGATGATGTTTTTAAGAATCATACAAGTTATGACAGGGGAGAATTTATGGTTTTTGTTCTATTGAATAAGAAAGGCTGGAAAGATGGTGATACTGAAAAAGATGCTCTACATGCGCTTGTTGGCGGTATTATGAGTGAACTTACTGGTAATGGCTTCTTGGCAGGGGCGTCTGGTGCTATGATAAACGAAATGATTCAGGATAAATTGAGCGATATGTTCAAGGATAATCCTGCAATGCATCAATGGGCAAGTGCTCTTATTGGTGGCGTAGTAGCTCAGGTTGCAGCTGACAATGCGCAGATGGGAGCAGCTACTGCTTCCAGTGGTACGAAGAATAACTATTTGACGCATGAACAACAGAAGAAATATGAAGAAGAATTAGCTGCTATTGATAAAGATGATACGCTAACACCTGAACAAAAAGATAAAGCTAAAGAAAAAGTTGATTTTAAATATAGTGTCATTTCTGTACTACAAAACAGAGAATGGTATAAAAAAATAAAGATAAACTTCAATTAACAGGAAAAGTTGGAGATTTAAACGAATATGAGATTTTCAAAGAAGTCGTTGGAGTTGACAAGAATGGCAATAATGTGGAATTAAGAGCTGATACAAAAGACTGGATGATAGGATATAGCAGAGATTTAGTAGAAGCTGTAGCGAATATAAAGCCTGGGGATAGAATAAAATTCTCTGATGGAAGTATATATTATGTTCAGACTAATGGTGAGCTATATAAAGAAGACAGTATAGGAGCATTAATGCCATATAAGGAAATCTCCCTAGAAGATCATAATGTGATATCAAAAAGAGAATCGCTTTTTGATAAAGATACTGTGATTAGTGATGATCACCATGAAAAAGCTGGCCAGTATGTTTATGATCTTATAGATAATATTATGGAATCAACTGGAGGAATAAAGACTACTATTTCAGCATTTAGTAATAATAATATTGTATTCGTAGCAGAACTTGCTGCTGGTATAATATTAGTTGTACATGGAAGCAATGAATTGAATTATACATTCTCAAATATAAAACATGATTTAGTTGATAATGAGAAAATGGAATATAATGTTCTTAAAGATCTAATGGGCAATGACAGATATGATAACTTTGATAGTGTAGCCAAAGTAATAAGCTTGTATGGAGATTTAGATAAATTAGTTTTAGCTTCTAAGACAGGAAGGTTTAATAATATTAATTGGGAACACTTAGTAGGAGATGATCTTGAAAGAGAAAAATTGAAATCTACTTTAGAAGATTTAGGACTTGTTATGGATATAAAAACGATGAATGATTTGCGAGGTAAAGATGCAGAAGATAAATAAAATAAATTATATAGTATATTATTGTATATTTTATATATTATATATTATTATTCCAACTATGAAAGATGGTACTAGTTTGGAAACATGGGAGGCATATTTTCCTGTAAAACTATTACCTGCCTTTTTAGCATTGCTTTGGGAAGAATTACATAGAGATATAAAAGAAATGTTATTCTACAGAAAAAGAGGTGATTTTGCTAAGTTACGTTCATTGAAAAAGGTATATACAAGGAGAGCTATAAGTATTCTTGTCTTTGGCTCAATAATACTTGCTTTCATTCTATTTTACTTTTTTGTATTTATCAAAAATATAAGTGGTATAGATTTATTTTTCTTGATATGCAACTAAGAAGACAATAAAATTGTTTGATTTTAAAAAACAAAATAAGATATTACTGCGTTGTACATTTGTCATATTGTTTTAAAATAATATAATAAAATCAGACAAGGAGATAGATAGGATTGTTGCAATCTTTTGATTTGTTTGGCGAATTGGCGTATAATGAGATTCACTACATGGATGGCAGCAACGAACAGAAAGCTCTTTATCATGCAGTTGTTGGTGGAATTATGAGTAAGCTTACTAGTGGTGATTTTCTTGCTGGTGCAACTGCTGCTGGAATAAACAAGCTAGTTATTGAAGAAGTTAAAAAAGCGGCTAATTATGAGCCTGATAAAATGCATTGGGTAAGTGCAGCATTAGGAGCAGTTGTGGCTGAATTTGTATCTGGTAATGCGCAAGCTGGAGCAAGTGCTGCTGCGAGTGGGACGAAGAATAATTTTTATCAGCGGCTTACGCCATTTAAGAAAATAATAGAGAAAATAAAAAATGAAGGATTGTTGGATCGATTGGCATTATTATAGATCAAAATGGTGGGGTATATGATACTGATGGGATTAGCGTGTCTGCTGGAATTGGAAAATTTACTAATAATACAGAAATGAATATTGCTGATTCACCGTATGGTATTACATTGGCTATTGGACATATACCACAATATATTAGAGGAATGCAATATAAAGGATATTTAACAGGTGGTAGTGCTTCCCTGAATATGAGTATATTGGGAATATATGCTGGGACAGCTTTTTCTGGAGAACTTGAAGATTTGAATATTAGCTTAGATACAGGTGTTAATAGTTCTTTTGATAATTCTATATCTTTGGGAATATCTAATGCAGACTATGTAGGAAATATTTTTAATTCAAATATCTTCGGTAAAACATATGAATACAATCAACATATAAAGGATTATATTGCGGTTGAAAACTTAGATGGGGTAAATTTTTATTGTGACGAGAATGGAACTATTCGTCTTCAAAAAGGGGAACAATTATATGCAGCGGATATCGGACGTTGGGAAAATGTCAGAGGTGTATATAAATTAATAAATGGATGGAGAAAAATATCTCTAGAAGAAACCAAAAAATTGCTTGATGAGGATAATAGAAATGAATAATAAAAGAATGTATATTATTTGTATTTGTGGATGCTTTATCATAAAGTTGTTTTGTAATCTCTTTTGGTACTTAGAACCGCGGGAAACTATGATTAAATTGCATAGTGATAATTTAAAGGAGATTATGGCTATAAATCCGATTTCTGAAAGCAAAGTGCTGAAATTTTCACTTCCAAGTAAGGGGAATTTTATTGGATTTGAATTTTTGTTTGTTAATATTGGAAATAGAGAGTCTACATATAAATATTATCAAAATGCATTAAAAGATAGGGGATGGAAAGCAGATAAAATTAATGGTGATATTTTGATATTAAAGAATAAAATGAAAAAAGGCGTGATAATGTATGTTGATAATTCTCAAGATGACATAATTCATTATGGGATTACAAATGATTGGAAAGAAAAATCAGTAAAAACAAAAATAGAATTTCAGAACACATATAAGAAAAATATTGTTAAAAGATGGAGCAAAATCTTAAAATGAAATGGGCGGTAGCATGACAGAGTTAAATATGAAAAATAAAAAACAGCCATTAATAGTTAAAATAGTAGATGTTTCTTTCGTTTGCATTGTTATATTGTTAATGATGGCCAGTCTTTCAACCCTTGTAATAGGAAGCTTTTTTCAAGAAAACGAGAAAAACGGTATTTTAGCTTATGAACTGCAGCAACTTTATATAATACCAAATGCTGAGCCTAAAGAGTTTAACTTTAACAATGTTTGGTACGTTAATAAGAATATGCTGCATTGCAGTGTTGATAATGTAAGTAAAGACTATAAGCTTACGGAGGCATTAGAAAAAAATGGATGGCGCACGTTTGGCAAATATTATGCTAAAAATAATTTGGTGGCAAGGATTAGTCAACAGGATCAAGTTGTTACGATAGACATCTATTACAAGTAAGAGGAGGGAAAGTAAATGCTTTTAGATTTGCTGATAGAATTACGTCAACAGAATAAGCTGATGTATATAAGTGCCTATATACTGTTTTATTTATTATATGTGGCATATGAAATTCCTGCACCGCAGAAACCAAGCTGGCAGTTTTACTTTCCCGTTAAGTTTATGCTGCTGATGATAAGTATGGTGACAGCATACCTGCTTAATTATGTATATTTTAGGCTCAAGCATAGAAAAACGAGTATTTACAATCTGATAGTGTTTGTTGGAGGCTGTTTCTTTTTGCTAGTTATGCTACCTAGCTTTATTGTACAGCTTTTGCTCAATGTTTGGAATGTAGATTTATGGTTTTTGATAGCTACATGATAATGAAAGAGTGCTACGTTGGCAGTATGTCCAAGGGAGAAGTGTCTGCAAATGGCACAACTTATAACGAAAGCACTGTAACCGCCAATAAAGATTTGAGTTTTGCAAGTGGTAACGACACCAACATTAAAGGCGGTAAGCTGAGTGGTGAAAAGGTTACCGGTAACATAGGCGGAGACCTTAACATCGAAAGCAAGCAGGACAGTAACAGCTATAAGGAAAACAATAAATCCATTGGCGCAAGCGTTGGCCTTGGCAGCAATAAAGCTGTCAGTGGCAGTGCAAGTGTTGGTAAAATTGATAGCAAATACGAAAGCGTAACAGACCAGAGCGGTATTTACGCAGGCAAAGAAGGCTTTGATATCCGTGTAGAAGATAACACTGACTTGAAGGGTTGTATTATTTCAAGTACTGCTGATGCTGACAAGAATAAGCTTTCGACAAGTACGTTGACTTTTGAAGACATCCAAAATAAAGCGGATTATAAAGCAGGTGGAGCTGGTATCAAAGTTGACACATCTGCAGGAGCAGAGAAAAAGGATGCTGGTGTAACACCCAACATTGGTATAGGAGCCAGGGATGATGCAGAAAGCACGACCACATTCTTCTGTCATAGAACATAGAATAAATGATTTAAACAATGGAGGTATAGAGTAATATGTTTGGATGGGTTCCTGCAGAGATATGGATTTTTATCGGATTAGGTATTAGCATTGCATTTATAATAGAAATAATAAAGATTTTGCTATATAAGAATAGAAGTAAAAAATATATACTTCCGTTTTCTTTGTTTGTTATTTCTGGTGTATTGTTAGCTGTTTTGAAAAGTGGGAATATATTTGCTGTAAATGAAGAACTCTATCGCGACATTTTAATATATGCAGATAATGGATATATGGTTTCTTTTATTGGAGCATTAGGGTCATTCCAATATTTAAATTACAAAGAGCTAGAGAAAAGCGGTGATGAAATAAAGATTGCAAAATTTAAGAAAAATTTCAAAGAATTTATCATACCATTAGCGGCATTGGTTTTCATAAGAATTCTTTTGATATTTACATGATTAGTACAACTGATTAAATTTATGATAAAAATAAAACTATGTATTTAATTGCTTTTCCTTAACCGTATTATATCGTCTCACTTGCATTTGCGGCAAGGATAAACGGTGCAGCAAGCTGTCCGTGCCTTCAATCGTTCACCGCTTTATAAATGCTGTGAAAAGCAAAAAAATGCTCGCAGGGTTGACGGTATGTGAACGGAAGCGAGGAATTGAGATTATGAAGGTTCAAGAAGTTGTAGCAGTGTATGGTGTGGAAACGGTAAGCATCAAGGATTTGTTGGCGTGCATTAGTGGTGATGAAAGGGAGGCTGCCAAGATATGCGACAACAATGAAGTATTTAAAATGCTGAACAGAACTGTAGATGAGCTTAATGCAATAGGTTTGACTTGAATGCAGGCAGAAAAGGTTTCGGCTTGTATGGAGCTTTTGAAAAGGTGGCTTCACACACTTGTGAAAAGGTGTATTTAGGTAATCCTAAGAAAGTAGCTGCATATCTGATGTTTGAGCTACGTTATATGGAAAAAGAAGTATTTATGGTTCTTGCTCTGAATACTAAGAACAGAATCATAGCTTCAGTAGTTGTTTCTGTAGGCACACTTACTGGTTCTCTTTTTGCACTAAAAAACCAGCGTATATTTACTGATATGTACCCCCAATACTGGACACCCAGTATTGGGGGTATTTTAATGAAATAC
>ERZ772886.162-NODE-162-length-62252-cov-7.693024_pt1 | contig 62252 bp, 59 predicted proteins | sample MGYA00512128_ERZ772886 | MGnify/ENA primary metagenome ERZ772886 (study PRJEB29015, sample SAMEA2737698) | human gut metagenome | biome: human gut; feature: human-associated habitat; material: faeces | place: China | collected 2012 ... | reverse complement strand
CCTTAGCTTTACTTCCTTTTTTTGTTTTTATCGAAAAACGTTTAGGACAACATTGGTTCAAAGGATTAAAAAAGTGTTGGACACAAGTTCCTCTGAAAGAATGGCTCATATCTGCCGGAATTACCAAACACATAACCTTTCACTCATTCCGCAGGACATACGCAACTCTTCAAGCAGCAGCCGGTACAGATCCTCGTACCATTCAAAGTAATATGGCACACAAGAGCATTACTACAACGCAGCGTTATATGAAAGTTGTGGACAGCAACAAGGTGGAAGCAAGCAAGAAAATATCATTGATCCGAAAAGGCTAATACAGCCTGATTTTATTACACTGAATAGGCTTAGAGTATGATTACTGAGTATGATTACTGAGTATGATTTATACTTTAAGCCTATATTTTCTTAAAATAGTGCTGTTTAACTGCGCTTATTTGCAACTATTTGAAATAGTGCGTCTAACTTTGTGACATCAATCATTTCAAATAATAACAGTCTATGGCACATAATAATCAAAATCACACCAAGAGGGCAAGTTTCATTCTTGCCGTGGCAGTTAACTTATACGCTGTAATCGCCACCTACCTTTATAAAAACTTTCAGATAAATCTGATGGATTACGCCACTCCTATTATATTGTGGACGGTCGGAATTATACTCACGTGTGCAATAGTGCAGCGTTATTTTGAGATTTTTTTTGCCTTCATCGACATAGATTTTTCTTTTGGCAAGCAAATCATTTCAAACTCGGCTATCCAAGAACCGCTAATAGAAAAGTCCGTTACTGAAGAATTGTCTGTCTGTAAGGAAACAACAATCATTGAAGAAACGCCCTTCGTTGAAGAGCCGACTGTCAATAAAAATGTAATCCACACCTTTGTTGATAATTATGAGGAACGACTTGCCGAAGTTGAACGTGAGAAAGCCGCTAAACAGAAAGAAATTTTGAATGCCATCCACGAATATACCACATTTGTAATGGCTGAGTATTTTACAAAAGAAGACCTTGCCGCCCTTCATGAAAATATCGAGTACCTGACACATGGTCAGACTGATTTATACAAACCCATCCGGTCAAAATCAGACAATCCTATCAAGTCCATTGATTTAAGGCATTTTGCATGGAATATCGGTGAGCGTTTGAATCTCAAACTGGAAGACAGAGCAAAATTCATACACATTCTTTTTCCACACGAACTGAAAGATGCAACACTGGAGTATCTGGCTAAAAATCTGCGCACCCAAGATAGCTGTCGAATTCCTCTTGACATTCCTAAAAATGGAGATTATCACTTCAACTGTATGCGAAAAACAGATGCGTAGTCAGTCCTATTCTACCAACTAAAATGATTTGATACGGAACGGCACAATTACTTCTGACTGACGATTCCCTGTGTAACATCATTCTATTGTTTTGCAGCATGTTGAATATTAAAATTTATATGACATGCTAACAAAAGGACTGACTTTTAATGACCTGCCCGAAGTGGTAGGCGAACTGTGCGAGAGAATCGCAAGTATGGAAAATTTGCTGAATGAGAAACTTAATCAGCAACACGAAGTAAAGGAGAACACACACGTTCCCATGACAGTAGAAGAAGTATGCAGCTATCTCGGCATCTCCAAATCCTCGTTCTACTACAAAGCCAAGCATGGCGGTATCCCTGTCATCAAGCAAGGGAAACATCTCTTTATCTATCGTGACGAACTGGACAAATGGTTGGAAACCGGCAGAAAGGGAAATGCTCCAATGAGCATAGAAGAGGAACACGCCCGAATATTGGCTTCAACCCGACATAAGGCTGCAACTAAAAACTGGTAGGATATGGAAAAAACAAACAAGAAGATTCCTACCACAGAGGAACTGAACGCTTGTATAAAAGAGTCAGTGGTGAGTGTAACCGATGTATATGAGCAGCCTCCTGTTGTATTGATGGTCGGTGATGCCACTATCGGGACTTTGGGAAATTTCAGTGCTTCCATTGGCAAGGCTAAGAGTAAAAAGACTTTCAATGTATCGGCTATTGTTGCTTCGGCATTGTGCAATGGCACAGTACTTCATTATCGGGCATCGTTTCCCGAAGGCAAACGGAAAATTCTTTATATCGACACCGAACAGGCAGAATACCATTGCAAAAAAGTCTTGGCTCGCATTTTACAAATGGCAGATTTCCCAAATGATAAAAATGCGGACAACCTGATTATGCTTGGGTTGCGCAAATACTCTCCTGAAATGAGGTTGGCAATAGTTGGACAAGCCATAGACTCAATCCCAGATTTAGGATTGGTGATTATTGATGGCATCCGTGATTTTCTTTATGACATCAATTCGCCCAATGAATCCACGGAAATCATATCCAAGTTTATGCAGTGGACGGATGACTACCAAATTCATATCCACACCATTCTTCATCAGAACAAGAATGATGAACACGCACGCGGGCACATTGGCACGGAACTCAACAACAAGGCTGAAACTGTGATGCAGGTGGAAGTGGACAAAGAGGACAAATCTATCAGCGTAGTTGAAGCCATCCATATCCGTGACCGAGAGTTTGAACCTTTTGCATTCCGCATCAACGAAGCCGCCTTACCGGAACTGGTAGAATCCTATATTGCCAAAGAGAAGAAGAGAGGACGACCAACCAAAGAAGAGTTTGATCCGTACAGAGACATTGCCGAATCTGTACATCGGACAGCATTGGATGCCACTTTCTCCAATGGCAGTATCGCCAATTATGCTGACTATGTGCAACGACTGAAAGACGGCTATGCTCAACAAGGCATAAAACTCGGCTATAACAAAGCCGTAAAAGTCGCCACCTTTTTAAGCAATAAGCGAATGGTCACCAAAGATGGGAAGGAATACTGTTTTAATCGGGATTACCATTACTAAAGGTGCGCAAGGTTTGCAGTTCTTACAATTATTCGACTTTACTTTATTCTTGGGACGTACATATAGGAATAAAGCGTAGCTGGCTGATAGAAATAATTTTCATCTCAGATTTTCAGTCTCTATTCCTATTCTTTGTACACATCCAAGAAGTCAGGTAAGACGAAAACAACAGGTATCTGTTGCGAGATATGCCAAGGTATAACCTCACTGCGTTATGGTTGTACATTGGCGCTCTCGCCTGTTCACTCAGTTCACAGGTGCGGTACTCGCAGGCTCGCACCTAATCGTAACAATTATAGCTATTTATATGGAACAAAATATTGAAATACAAACACAATCCGCAGAGGAGGATAAAGAAACAAGGAACGTCTTTATCGGAGCTAAAGTAACTCCAAGTCAGAAGGAGTATATAAAATCACAGGCTGAAAAATGCGGTATGACTGTAAGTGATTACTTGCTTGCCTGTGCATACAACTACCGGCCAAAACCAAGGCTTTCAAAAGAAGAAACTGACCTATTACAGAATTTGGACAACTGCCGGTCTGACCTTGTAAAATACACTTCCGCACTTCACGGAATGTCCACAAAGCAACGAATGATATTGTTCAATCAGGTACCGTTCATGGTCGGCTGGCTCAAAGAACTTGGAAATATTGCTGAAAGTGTCTGCCAATTTCTGAATGCCGTAAAAGAGAGAAATAAGATACCGTCTAACGAAAAATCCGAAGAACTATGATAGCAAAGGCTAAAGCAATATCGCACGGAATAAACGATATTCGTTACATCACCGGTGAATCTGCCAAAAAGAAACACCCCGAGAAAATCTATCGGATATTGGACAATATACTCCCTTCCCATCTGGACGCTATGGGTATATGGAACTCCATGCAACTGACCTTATCACGCTTCAAACCTATCAAGAACTCTGTCATCAGAATCGAGCTAAGTCCCTCTGTCGAACATACCCGTTTCTTCGACATCGAAGACTGGCAAAAGCTCTGGCAGGATTTTGTTGCTGAGTTTGACAAACAAGTGTTTACAGGCAAGGACGGAAAAGTCCGCTCCAGTCAAACCAATCTGGCTAACAGCAAATACTCTGTTTGGCTACATAAAGAATCCGCGGGTGAAGTACCACACCTTCATGCCGCTGTCTGCCGTTTGGATGAAGACGGTAACATCAACAACGACCACAACATTCATCTTCGTGCGCAGCGTGCTGCCGAGCGAGTAGCAAAGAAACGAGGTTGGACAACGGCTGCCGAGGTAAGGATTGCCAACATTCATCAAGTTAATCGGGATTGCATGAGTATTTTGAAAGCAATGCCAAAGTGGTCTTGGGAAAATTACAAAGCTGCCCTCATACAAAAAGGATATACTGTACATGAAAGGTTGGACAAGAAAGGCGTGATTCGTGGTTATGTTATCCGAAAAGGGAATGCCAAATACAAGGCTTCCGAATTGGGAGTTGCCCGAAACCTGATGGCTTCAAAACTGGAGCATACTTGGCAGAAGTTACATCATCAACCCAATGTCGCTATGAACAATATCCAGCTGCCAGCTCTGCCTACATTGGCAGACAAATCGGCAAGGTCGGTGGAGTATTATACCGGCTATCGCCCAGATACGGTTTCTTATACCCTCACTCATTCAGGACAAGAACAGCGTTTCTATATTCCTGAAAAAGTGCTTGAATGTTTCAATGATGAGTTTGATTACAGAGATATCGAGAACAGTCAGGAACTCACCGATATGGCTGTTGCACTATTCATCGGACTGCTTGAAACGCCCAATGTTGCCACTGGAGGCGGTGGTTCTCAAAGTGATTTACCTTGGAGAGATAAAAACGAGGACGATTTGCAATGGGCACGAAGATGCGCTCGTGCCGCCATTCGTACCCTTGGAAAGAAACCTAAAACAGGATTAAAACGATAAGCCATGAAAGAGAAATTTGATTTCACAGCAGAAATGAATGAAGCGAAGACGGTAAAAAACAATCCTCACAACGATTTTTTAGAGGAAGAAAACCGCCTGCTTGATTTAAACGTAAAGGAACTGGCCAAGCTGAATGACAATGTGCATGAGTTACGAACGAAAGTTGAAATCCTGTCCGAATCTATCCAGAAGTGTGAACCATATATTTCAGACGAAATGCAGAACCTGGCTCTAAAATTCGGGGCTACCCTTCTCTGTAATTTTGTCGGTCAGATAGAGAACAAATGCAAAGAAGCCGAACAGAGAATGAAGAAATCCGGAAATGTCATCCCAATCCCAGTCACCACATTCTACATCACCATTACAATTCTGGTTGCATTATCTTCTTTTTTCGTCTGCATAATTGCGGCTAATGCTGAAATTTTGCATTCAATACTGATTTGGAAAGCTGTTATAGTCTGTATAGTCATAACAGTTTTAGGAGTTGCAATAACTATTTTCCTGCCCAAAGTGCTGAAATAGATATTGATATATTCTGCGTAAAAATACTCAGTCCACTGCGTAAAATGTAAAGTAAAGCAATTTTTAACTGGTTATCAGTTAGTTGTAGTCAATCAAACAAGTGAGAGAATGGTACAAAATCATCCTCTCACTTTAATAGCTCATAATATCTCATTTACTATTCAACAATAGTTTCAGCTGCTGATCAAAGTCGGACATGATTTCACGATCTTGAATGATTCGGAATTTTTCATATTCGGCTACAGCTTTCTCTTCTGCTTGCTGATGAGATATCGTTCCCTTTTCTACCCAAACTTCAAGTTGATTGAATTCGAGGAAACGATTTAATGCTCGCTCCCAATCCGACATTGTCATAAGCACATGATTTTTGGCTTGAAGTTCTGCATAGTCCAGATACTGAGTGGTAAGCAGATTTAATTCTTCTACTTCCTTTTCTGAAAGATAATTCTTAGCAACAGTCACATCACTCTTGATAACCCTGCCATTGGGCGCATTTTTCCAAGTTGTCAATCCCATGTGTGGACGCTCTGCATCAGAACGATGATATACGATTTCAGCGGCAGTCTGACCAGAAACAGCATAATGCATGATATTCTGAACGGTCTTGAAAAAGGTCAGTGTAACTTCTGAGTTCTTGTCATAATCAACACTACACTCACTGTAAATATCGGTTACTTTTTGATAATACCTGCGCTCAGAGGTACGTATCTCACGAATACGCTCCAGCAAATCATCAAAATAATCCACTCCAAAAACGTTTTTGCCTTTCAGACGTTCATCATCCAGAACAAAACCCTTCTTCAAATATTCCTTCAATACACCAGTTGCCCAGATACGAAACTGAGTTGCCTCATAACTATTCACTCTATAGCCAACGGCAATCACCACATCAAGATTATACATCATGACTTCTCCAGACCATGTGTCCGAAGGTATTCGAATTTTTCTAATCGCATCGGACAAATGGATTTCCCCACTTTTATCAATTTGATCAAGATGATAATTGATGGTAGGAACTGTTACCCCGAATAGCTCTGCCATTCTCTGCTGAGAGAGCCAAAATGTATCGGTGTCAAAGATGACTTGTACTTGGGCTTTTCCTTTGGCACCACGATAAAGAATGATGGTTGATTCCATACTCTTCTCCATAATCTCAGGTGTCATGGTTTGAGAAAAGTAGTCCCGCGCCACTTTTACCATTGCCTTTTTTGCATCAGCATTCATGGCAACAGCCATACACGCCTCACGAGATAGGTTCAATGAAATGACTTTACGTGTTGCACCACTTCCTAGTTCTGCCATTTCCTCTATTTCGACAAAATGTTCAACCAATGAATATCCCTTTTGAGATACCCACGCCTGAGCCTTGGCAAGGACACGCTCAAAGTTCCAATATTTCCCATACCCCATCACACGTGCCAACTTTCGCGAGTTCCACCACTCTTTACCCTCACCATCCACCTCTCTTAACTGGTCAAATGGAGATTGCAGTTCTGGGATATTATTTGAATTATCTTTCATATTTCTATACTTACATTTTAGCCTACTATACTCTTATTTTGTATTACAGATTATAGAACTTTTTCTATTTTACAACACTAGCTAATACTTCTGCAATTCTATTTACATCATCATAAGTATTGTCTTTACCTAACGAGATGCGTATAGTACCTTTGGCTAATGACTCATTCAACTGTATAGCTTTCAAAACATGAGAAATCTGAGTATTCCTACTATCACATGCAGACCCTGTTGCCACACATATTCCAAGTAAATCTAGACGATGCAATAACGACTCGCCACTAAATCCATTAAAGGATAAACTTACATTTCCTGGGATTTTTACTTCAGCACCATTCTTATGAAATACAACATTCAATGATAATAACTTTTGTATAAGAGCATTTTCTAAGCCTTGAATATATGTCATATTATCTTCTAACTGAGATGTATTCTCTTCTAACGCTATTGCCATTGCCACTATTGACGCAATGTTTTCTGTACCTGCTCGCAAAGAGTTTTCTTGTGCGCCACCTGATATTAACGGATTAATTTTAAGCCCTTCTTTTATATACAAAAAGCCAATACCTTTTGGACCATTAAATTTGTGAGCTGAAGCAGATAAAAAATCAACATCTAGGTCTCGTACATCAACAGGAATATGTCCAACAGCTTGAACTGCATCTGTGTGAAATAAGGAATTATGAGCGTGTACAATTCTTGCAAGTTGCTTTATTGGCTGTATTGTACCAATTTCGTTGTTTGCCATCATTATAGAAACCAACGATTTTTCAGAAAGTAAATTATCTAGAGTTTGAAAATCAATCATACCTGTATTATTAACAGGTATATAAAAAACTTCTTTCCCAGCAGAAGCAACATCTATACAAGCATTCAATATAGCATGATGTTCTATTAGTGAGGTATATATTCTACTACACTTACATCCCTTAATAACCCAATTATCACTTTCCGTTCCGCATGAAGTAAAAAAAATCTCATTAGGAGAAGCATTAATACATCTTGCTATGGTTTCTCGCGCCTCTTTTAATGCTTTTTTAGCACTACGAGCAAAAGAATAAGGCTGTGAGACATTGGCGAAATCAGTCAACTGAAATCGCATCATTGCCTCACACGCAGCTTGACTCATTTTGGTCGTAGCCGCATTATCTGCATAAATGAGTCTTTTCATTTATTCAACTAAATAATTTACAACCTTCTTCTTTAAATTCTTCTATCTTATCAAGAATATCTTGTACCGTGCAACCTAAGTAATCAGCCAAACAGTCCATACAATAATAATTCTCAATATCTTCACCAAGTAGCTTTTTATTGATACCAATGGTGTCTTTGTCTAGCGGTCTCTTACCGCAAGCTAAACATTCCTTAGTTCTCATCACCGACAGGATTTATGGAAAATTTAGGCATTTCTTTTCCCTTGTATTCAACGTCAAGCATACCCATTTGTCTTAGAACAATTTCTCGCATTCTGAAAGCGGGACGCAAACAATATTGATTAAATTCACGAGGCTTAACATCTTCAGCGGTTCTAACATGAGGGAATAACAGTTTGAGGTATGCAGTTGCAATACGCTTTACAGCTTCAGTGTTTCGTGTATCCGAATCGGCTGGATAATCAACCAAACGGTCTACAATGGCACGATATGAAACATCATCTCGCAGCATGTGCATAATAGATGTGAAATACTCACTGTTTAGTGCCCAGCCACAAATTTTCAATCCCTCGTTCATACGAGGGATATCCCAACCTTTAACAAAACCATGAATACGGTCAATTAAGGCACTATTATTCTTTAAGAAAGATGGCAACCCTGCAAACATATTCTTCCACTCATCCATGTCCTCTTGGTCTATATTTCCCAGCATTACAACCCCTGCTTCTGCTACGTCATTCTTGTCACCTATCTTAACTGTTCCTTGCTCCATATATCCAAGCAGTGTTTGTACCATCTCATTGGGATTATCGAACTCTACTTTGGAGATTTCATCGAAAGCTATATAATCATGATAAAACACAAGTCCCTCTTCCCTTCGAGCCAAATCGTAAAACAACTTGGCACGTGTCATCTTGCCACCACAAAGATATCCATAGCGACTTATACCGCCAAACACATAGGATTTCCCTGTACCCTTTGGTGCAAGTTCTATGAGGTTTACTCTTTTTTCTACAAATGGCAGAAGACGGGTTAGCATAGCTAATTTTTGAGCTTCTGTTTCATATCCATCTGCATTGTAGTCGATAGCACCCAAGATAACATCAATCCATTCTTGGACAGAGAAATTACGACGAACATCTTTGTAAAAGTCAAGGTCTATTTCGTAGGGACAAAAATTGGCAAATGATATCAATTTGATTTTACCAGGCATTTTGCCTTCTGGATAGCGATAACCTAATTCTATAATTCCCCAATTTTCCTTTGCTTTTACAAGCTCGTCCTTACACTCATCCCAAACTCTATCCTCTATCAAAGTCTCTTTATTATTAAGACCGAAATCAGGAAGAGAAAATGTAACATCTTGGGTTTTGATATCAATATCAATTGAAATCCTAGTAAGAAGTTTTACTGTCTCATTTTCTTTCACTATTCTATTTTTGATACCAGTCCACTGAACTTTCGAGGGAATGTATTGATGTATGAAGTCTGTCATTTCTGTAACATCAAAATGACCATCTTCATCCTCAAACATTTTGAGAAGCCAGTCACGGAGGAATGCAGGTAGGCTTAAGGACTTAAAGAAATTGCTTTCTTTCAAATCCTTATACACCACCATGTCTTCAAAATACTCCCTTAGTTTATCTTGCATGATTTAAATTGTTTAAAATAACTTACGTTCGTTAGCACCTTCTTTTTTCATCTCAAACGACATGCCTTTTGCTGCGAATGACTCGCCGACAAGAACATCGAAAGTATGCATGCCTGCTTTCTTGATATCGGGTAAAGCTATCTCATAGAGATACTGTTGACCATCCACCAATTGGGCACTGTAATAGTATTTGCCATCTACTAAAATAGAAACATCATCCAGAGTCTTACTCAAGTATATCCTAATCTTCGCAATTTTCTTAAAACTTGAGGTTACGACCTTCGAGGTATTATCTAATTTGCATTCTATAGCTTGACCACGCTTTGTTATTTCTATTATAGGCACAAGAACCTCTTCCAAAGAGGCTCCTCCATGAACTTCCACGTTAGCCTTACGACCGCCCTTGAATCTATCATAGTTCAATAGAATGTAGAAATCGTTTTCTTCAATTGCGCAATCAGGCTTAATATCAAGATCCGACTTAGGGCAACAACGTCCTGAATGTTGACCTTTTTCTGACATTTCCCATTTATTTTCTGATTCTGCAATTACTGCCATTCGACTTGAGCCATGGTCAGAAACTATGGAAACCTGTTCAAGACTACCTTGCTGTAAGTCACTGTCTATTCTAGATATTACTTCGTCAATGATGGCAAGTTCTTCTACTAAATGGATTGGTTGCTTTACCTTTTCGTAATTATAGTCGAATTGACCATCATGCTTTAGTTCGTCAAGGCTTTTAATGCTTGTACATGAGCTAAATTCATCAACAAACTCTTTGTTCATCGATGTGATAGATGGTAAATTACAATAACCGATTTTAGCAGAGAAGTCCAGTCCGCGCTTGTAACATTGTTCTTGTATGTAAGCAAGAAATTCAACACCTAGAGCATCAACAAAATAGAGATGTGATTTTTTCTTCTCCATCTTGTCTATTACCTTTGCTCTTGGAGGCATGTCAAGAAAGCGTTTTTCTGAAACTTCCTGTTCTGCCAGCTGAATGAAACGTGGAGTCATCGTATTTGTGACCTTTGAATATTTATATTGGTCAAAATACTCACTAAACTGACTATAATTGTATGGGGAAAGATATTCGGCAAGGGCTGGATAGACCTTCTTCAACACATCTTCTAACTCTTCCCGGCTATGTCCTGCGACAAAGCTACTAATACTCTTTATGATGGTTTCTTTTTCTATCTTGGTGTTGTCTGTCAAGTAATAGAGTGCCTGCGATTCCTTTGCAGTCACTTTTTTACAATACGATATTATGAAATTGGAATCCATCTCGTAGCTTGACAACAACTCCTTACGCTCTTTGTAGTACTGCTGGAATGTTCCATCGTTAACCTCTATTTCTAAAAGATAGTCATAGAGCCAAGTCTTATATTCTTCTACCGTATTGGATTTTGCAATAACTGCTGTAAGATATTCATTGCCTTTTGCACCATGAAGTTTTTTGATTATAAATTTTATCCACTCAACGAAAGCGTTCTGAGTAGAAGCCGTACCCTTGGACAAAACCATTTTTAGGAGGTCGGGATTTTTCTCAATAGCACTCCATTCATAATTCTCATGCTGCAGAATTCTCAACAGTTCAGTCCACTGCTCTTCTGTTCCGAAAGACTTGTTCAAGTTCATCAGCTCCGTGTAGAAGTTAACAAGTGCCTCATGCGATGAAGACACCTCACGAATATCTAACAACGTATTGGGAAAATCACCCTTTTTCAATTCCGTTATAACAAATATGTCTTTGATGTCGTGTTTCTCCAACATAGCAGGAAGTTCGCGTAAAGAATGAGCGAAAGGTGCCTCTATCAAATCATAATTGAGTGGAATACGCTTAGAGATGAAGAATATCTTTGAAAGATTGGCATCATCCGATACACCAATAAACATGATTCTATTCGTGTCGAACAATCGACGGTCGAACTTTTTCATGAACTTTTGGCATGCATGTGTAATAATAATCAATTTCCCCTCTAACTGTATATCCAATAGAGCACGCAACTGTGACTTCAGTTCATTTTCTCCATGAAGTTTCAAATAAGTTGATATTTCTGTTAAGAAAACAACACCATGTTGGGTCTGAACTTCATTCTTTAGTTGATCCATCATCAAAAAACCGCCATCATTGACAAACTTACTGGCCTTTAGAAATAAATGACCAACATTGTAATGGCTTTCCAACTGACACAATTCAGTAGTGGCAGCCACATCAACCATTATCGGTTGGTGGCAATCGTTACTTAAATATTTGTCTATTTTAGTGCAAACTTCCTCGCGAGTCATAGGCTTTAATTGTTTTTAATTATTTCTACACCTACGTTCTTGTTGTTCTTGATAAGGTCTTTGAGGTATTTCTTTACATCCTCGGCACTCATCTGGTCAATCTTCTGGAAGGCGATTTCGTATCCATCTTTGTTATACTTAGCCTCGGCCATTTTATTTAAGGTTGATTGAACAGATGGTGAGCCAAACCAATAGTATGGTACATCAGTCACGTGACTTCGCAAATAATCCTTTACCTCAGCAATGTTTGATAGCATGACCGCATTATCACGAATAATGTTTTTAACAAACATCTTATCACGTTGTGAGGCATCATTCAAGAAGTCAAAGAATTTCGCATTCTCAAGATATGTGATGGCATCGGAAATATCCTTTGCATCTGCTTTGTTTGAATTGATTGTTGCGAAAATCTTACGACATACAGTCACTTCCTGTTCAGCCAACATTGCAAAAATAGGCATCGAGAATTGCTCAGACCATTGGTACGGACTTGACGTATTTGTCTTTTCTCGCCAAATGTTTCTGAGCTTCATAGAGTTTAATCCCTTCTTCTGTTCTTCTACCATTTGGGCTACTAAGTTACTGTAACCGACTTTATCCTTGGTGAAGCAGCCCATAGGCATAGCTCCATACACTTTGTCTTTGTCAGCATCGCTAAGGCCGGTCAATTCGAAATCGCAAACTTTCTTAAACACGTCGTTCTGACGATTGTTGTAAAAATCTACGAATTTTGCACCAAAAATCTTCATTCTATCTAAGAAGGCTTGCTTGTGCTGTTCTTGGAGCTGGTCTGTTGTACAAATCTCATAGATGTATCCCAATAACACATCCAGGTCATCAACATCGTTCTTGATTGCACTGAAAGACAGACGCATGTTATTTGCCTTGCCACTCCATGCGCGAAGTGCATCTTTATACGACTTGCTAGTACCAACACATTTGTTGCTTTCTTCGATAATTTGGTACTCCAAGATAACTGAGTCAATCACAGCTTCTGCCGTTCCCTTACGCCATACCCAATTAGCTGCATCAACAGCGAACTTACTGCGAAGCACATTAATATACTGGTTACCATCATTAACTGCATTCGCAAGCTTAATCAACTCTCCATCCTTATATACATCAAGGAAGGCCTTGATGCCTATTTGACATTTCTCTGCCGTGAACAACTTCTCAAGATCTGATATAGCAGACGCATTCTTTAAACTAATCTTGCCAATCTCAATTGCGATATCATTTTCTGACATGTCAGTCTCTTCCTTCACATTGTTTGCAAGGAAACCATAAAGCTCAACAAGACGTTTGACCACCTCTACATCTGTATCAATTGATTCACCCTCGATAATATAGTCAAGTGTCCAAATAGGGAACGAAAGTTCACGCATTTTGGCACGCACTCTTTCCCTTGCAGCTTCTACGGAGGTACATTGCGACTTTGATATACCAAATGCTTTTGAAGTAATGTCAATGAATGCCTTCACCTCTTGTGGCATCGTAACAATATACTTGTCACGATAACGTGGGTTTGGGGTCTTTTCTTGTTGGAGAATCTCATGAATCATCTCCTTCATCTTGTCAACAGTAAGTTCATCACTAGTCGTATCGTCACTCCAAGTGTATTTACCGCCACAATATTCTTTCAGCAAGAAACCAAGAATAAAGGCAGAAAGATTGCATGGCATAAATCCATAGGGGGCTTCTGACAGAGTCTCAAAGATCGTTCTGATAGAGATTCTACCATCCCGTCTTAATTTGGTTCTCATCAACTCTTCCAATCTTGCCTTTATGGCAGAGATGTTGAGCGAAGGGCTTGATGTCCAATAATCCTGTACTTTCCATGCACCATTAAGTGCAACCTCCAACTTGGTGTTAGGATTGGAAGATCTGAAGGTTCCTGCAATTTCTTCTTTCAAACCACATTCTGCGCCCTGACGGGCTGCATTAAGAGTCCACATGTTAGCTATGACGTTATAACACTCAAGACCATTGGTGAAAATCTTTCTATTATAGGCACATAGCTCGTCCATCAGAGCATCCTCTGTTGCCAGTGTTTCTCCATTGAGACGTACCTTCGAATAATAGACAAATTCTCCATCCTTGATGTTCTTACGCCAGTTCTTCAGAACATCGTTGGCATAGTTAGAGTTCTGTGTAGACTGATCTTTGTCTTTACCAGAGTGGTAATCAGCCTTGGCCTTAAACTCTACCCATTCTGCGAATTGTTCCTCACCAAGCAGAGTCTTACTACAGTCGATGAAGATAACAGGCGTATCCGGATTTTCGTTTAGCTTTGTGGTTATTTTCTGGCTAAGAGCCAATCGTTCAGACGAATCTTTGGCGAATGTAACGACACCATAGAGATGTTTTCCATCTCTTTCAGCCTCGTTCATGCATTTCTTGGTTGTTTGTTCAAAATCAGTAATACCGGCATATACTAACTTATAGCGCAATTTTAATGCTGCTGGCAATTCTATAGCCTCGTCCAAAGCACCATCTGTTATCAACGAGGAGGTTGTCTTGGTCAGATATTTTTTCTTGTGCTTTTCTATCTGATCCTCGGACATCTCACCAATCAACACAGAATACACATCGTTCTTGCCAACAATCTTCTTATAGAGAATCTTATCTCTTACAAGTTTCTCCGCAATGTGTGAAGCCTTACCTTCAAGGTCTGAACCTTCAAATGCACTATTCAGATTTTTCTCGTTTGCCAAGAACAAATCTACACTATCTCGAACCTCAAACGATATAGCCTGGAACAAGAGAACTGCTTTTAGAACTCTCTTTTCATCCTCAAGCAGATTCGCACGGCTTAGGCGTGGATAGTTGTCTAGTATCTGACGGATACTCAGTGCAAGAGACTCTTTACCCATGTCATAGAAGAAGTTCCAAAGCATGTCAATGGTCAACAATGGATTGTCATCAAGTGGACCACAATTTTTAATAAACCATTGAAAAGCATGGGTGTCATCACCACGGTCGTTCTTGATAAAATCGAACATTGAACGCTGGTTTGAGTCGAATGACGTAGAGATGTGTTTTAATAAACTTGCAGCATAAGGATGAATAGGTAGTATTCCCCTCATCTGCTCATCATTCAGTTTGGTCTGTTTGCCGACAATCACACGTGAATTTACCGTACGGTCGCATAGGTCGGGAAGAATCTCCTCTGTCCACTCCTGATATATGACAGGATCGCTGTTCTTCTGCATAGCGGCTCCCATCAATTGGAATGCCATGTTTTCAGGAAGTTCTATAACACAACGGGGGCGCACGAAACGACCAAGAATCTTGTTCTTCATCGTATCTTGTGCACTGAAGAGTGCCTCGCTCTTGTGCGTTACGGGTATGAAACAGAAATGTTCTGTCTCGCTGAGTTCCAGCATGGTTTGGAAGCCAGTGAGTGCTGTCATGTTGTTTTGAAAGTATTCTGTGAACTCATCCCAAATGAACACAATTGCATTGAGTTTATTTTGTCTAATGGTTTCACGAATCCATTCACATAGTCCCTTATCATCCAAAGTAAATGCCCTTATTTGGCGTTCATTGGCTACCTTAAATATCTTGCGCATGAGCTCTCGTAGAGCATCCTCTGTGTACTCTTGAAGATCTTTTATAATCTTATCTGCGTCGCTACCACCAAAAAGGCTTGCATAAGGGCCCGTTACTAGTCCATTGAAATATTGCTTGTTGTACTCATCGCTCAGATACTTAACAACCGCATCTTTCATCGCTCCATGTGCGGCATTATCAATGCCCGCATCACGCAATGCCTGTTCAATACTCTCCTGGATAGCAATGAACAAGTCATTATCACCTTTGATGCTTGATGAGGCATAGCGATGAACCGTGATAATCTTGCCTTCACTCTTTACGCACAGAAACTTCTTCAACAAGTCCTGATCAAGGTTGAATGTCTCAAAATATTCTTTTGTCTCTTGTTCTGTAGAGTCAAGAAGATGCTTCAAAGTGAGGACAGCATGTGACTTTCCTGTGCCATATGCTCCCTCCACCCATATATTCTGCTTTTGCTGACGATTAAGCACACTCACGATGTCCTTTATCAGTTTGATAAAAGTTTCGTGAGGATAGAACTTCTTCCAAAGTTCTGGCTTGCTTTTGATAACATCAGGATTGACCGCTGGAAAATAATCAGGGTCAATGTCAAAGTAGTCTTTATATTTATTGTCCATAGAACTTATATATTAGAACAAGTCAAGTATGTCTGCTGCAGTCTTATCTTGACGCAAGTTGATGTTGTCAAGATCTAAAGTAAAAGTCACTGAAATGAATTCTGGATAGTTGGTTGCAAGACCTTTGAGCAGACCAACCATCGTTTCTCTGTCCAATCCGAATATCTGAACAGGACTAACGCCATCACTCTCAATTGTTGTATCCATTAATCGGGTCAGGGTAAACTGATAATATTCTCCACAAGCTTCTGCAAATTTGTATAAGGCATACAAGATAACTTTTGAATCGGCATCTTGCCAAGCAGTACGATAGAAAGACAAACCGCCTAAGTCTTTAGAAGCTTTATCGCTGGTTCCGAAACCAATCTTACCTAAAGGCAAAGCTGAAATTCGCTTAAGAGTGGGAGGTATTGCCTTGAGCGCACTTTCTTTGATATCCTCCATGTTCGACAAAAGGGAAACAATTTGAGTCCTCGAAATTACGGAGTCAAACTCAAATGTTTTTACGAACCACCCTACCTGTGGTGTATAACTTAAGTTAATGAGCATTAAGCCCCATATAGAAAGGTCTTGCAACTCAGAATTAACTAGTTTCTCGCCCAAAATGGTCCTGTTGCATTTATCATCAATAATGCCTGCATCTTTCAGAAAGCGATTGAACATCGGTTTTTGGGCACTACCCAGACTGTTGTTTTTGTTAAAGTCGTCTCTAAGTTTGACAAATTCCTGGAACCACTCCATTTTTGGACCATGCGCTGCATAGCAGTCCAATGTTCTTTTTTTATCCATGTTACCTAAACCTTTTGATAGCCACAATGATTTGTATACCAAACAACCAGTGTCAATGTCTAAACATTGACCACATCTTGTACAATTGTCGGAAATTGAAACTTTACCGTTTTCATCAAAAGACAAATTACCAAACTTACAGTTCGCTTGACATACTTTACATGCCACACAATAATGGCTTTTTCTAAAAATCTTGCGGAGATTCTTTAAAAAAAGCACATTTCCTGTAGTAGCTTCGTTTGAGACTAATATTGTTATATAATTATTTTCAAGTTCAATTACTCTTATGATTTTAACTTCTCCTTTGTTGATGATTCGGATCTCGTTAGTATTGTCAGTCGGCAATATCTGACCAAGTGTTTTTAACCATTGTTTCCACGAGTTATCGTGATTTTTAAATGTTATCGACAGATTCTTGCCTATAACGACTTCGTCATAATCCTTTAAAGCAATTTTAAGGTCACGTCCATTTTTTCTTGCCTTCCAACCGTTGTTTTCTACATAGCTGACTTTCTCTGGAGTGCCGTCTTTTTCACTACAGTTTAAGTCAAATATCATATCAGTCAATGCTTTGGTTTGATCTAGATTACATCTAAAATTCAGATAATCGTTCCTATTAGTAGACATAGGACAAACCAAACATCCAGCTCTAGTATTTCCTCTTTTATAAACCTCATTTAATTGTAGTCTGTCTCTGTTTGAGTAAATATAAAGATATACTTCTGCCGAATTCCAATATAATATAGGATTACAACTATATTGTCCACGATGTTTGGTACCATAAGAAATATAACTATATTCGCTTCTTCTTACGCTTTCATCAGCCCTAACTCCTACAAAGGCCATTTCTGTAAAGTTATTTTTACCGAGAATATCTTTCAATAAAAGAAGCTGTGGTGTCGTTTTGTGTACACTACAACACCACCGGATAGTTGACGTCGGTGGACCGAATTTTCGCCATGACTCCGATGGTAAAAAGTGAGATTTTGCAATATAAAACTCTATACCATCTTTTTTACAATTAGCCATTGTTTCGTCAACAATACGGTGTGTCTCTGGTAATTCCATACCCGTATCGCCAAAAATTACGACAAATTTATTATGAGGCAAGGCTCGCTGAACTATATCTAGAGTTACAACACTATCCTTACCACCGCTAAAAGAAACATGAAAGACATCAACTTTACCCTCAAATTTAGCGTAGGTATTAAATACATCCTTAATCGTTGTAGCCGTTAAATTCTCCATTATAACCTTGTTTTTGAGAACCATCATATTCACGTCAACAGGCTTTAATGGTTTGTTATTTGGCTCTGGTTCGTTGATGATGATAATTTCTGGCTTAGTAAAAAATGAGCCACCCTTTATCTGTGCTACAAGCTTACCTCTATAGTAGTAATTGTTTGCCTCTGCCCACATATATGGGGCATCATCATTCTCATCGTAATTCCAATAAGCACCAAAACCGTATATATCTAGCTCTTTTGAGTAGACGGGACGTGGTTCTTTGCTGAATGCTTGTGGAGAGCTATTCAGCAAGATACCACCAGTTTCATTATCGTAAGTATATGAGTACATATTAATTAAATTTCATTTTTTCAGCTTTTCTAATCACTTCATTAATCGTATTTAGTCTTCTCCTCTCAATATATCCATTTTGAGCAAGGAAGTCTAATGACGATTTTTCATCAAGTGGGATATCAGCATTAGCCGGTGCTAATGCCATTATATCCAAATAGTCTGTACAACATGAAGTTTTGCGAACAATAGCTCCAGCAACGGAGGTCTTATTGAAAGCCTTGTGCTTCAGTATAAACATTTTACTGTAAGAATACAAATAACTTTCCAACAAATATGGCGTCCAACGATAGCCACATTCTGGAAAGGCCGTAAAAGTATTCACATCCAAAATACTAATAAATTCATTTTGGCAAAATCGAGATATAGCTTTGTCAACTAATTCTGTATCGAAGGTAATATAGTCTTTACTAACAAAGATGTCCTCTGATACACGAACATTATTTACAGCCAAAGCTTCGAAATTAATAGGCACATTGAAATCGTTTGCCATAACTTCCACTTCACTAATATTGAACGACTCTCGACCTCTACCTAAGTTGATAAAAGCATCATAAGCACTAACAGAGTTATCATAATCACTGATAAAACCTCCAATGATGTGAAATTTATCCGATAACAGACAAGAGAGTGCAGTACGAATACCAGTTTGCGTGAATTGTATATTGTTTTCTATTACGCGTGGGGCAATTTCGGCTATTTTGCCAAATAGTTCAGAAAATGTAACATATTGCATAGAAGCAATCTCTTTTGAGAGAAAATCAACAATTACTATTTTGTCAATCTCTTCAAGTTGAAAGTTATCAATATGAAATCGTGTCTTCATACTTGATAGTACAAGTTTCTGACGATTACTAGAGAATGCCTCAATTACCTTTTCTCTTGGTAAATATTCAAATGCAGTAGAAACCTCGTCTTCAGTCACACAACCACCCTGAGCCTTCACATAATCAATAACCACTTGATTAATGTCAATATTTGCAGACATTTCCTGTGAAAAATATTCTTCATCAAAGTGATACATATTCTTTATATTATAGAATTCAAGATAGTAGCGTAACATCTCACCATCAACCATAATCTGCCCTAAAAATTGCTGACTGAAATGCTCGAAGAGCACATTATAATATATACAGACAATACCATTAGCAAACTGATTTTCAATATAATCAAACAGAGATTGTTTGGTGGTTTCATCTATCATTTTACTAGGCGCATACACAATACCATTATATACGATGCCCGATTCTGATATTTTCAAGTCCATCTGGTCGTCAAATATATTTACATTTTTGCCATATTCCTTTGTATAGTACATGGCAAAACGCTTGCGTGCAATTGGCGAGTTAAGTCGATATCCTTTAGAGAAATTCTTTTCCAGTATAGTCAACACTTCCTCATCTACACTCTCGCTTATGATTTTACAAGCATGCGAAATTGTGTCTATATTGGACTTTGATAATGGATTTTCTATTGACGTTTCTACAATAAATGCTTGACACGCATTATACTCCACATCTTTTGCTTCACTTACAAAAGAGTCAATTTGCTCGTCCTCATACGATATGTAAGAATGCACTACATTTGCGTTAGCATCCGGAAATATCTCCTCATCAGGGATTTCTGGATACAACAAATTTGCATCTGATAACATTGTGTTATAAGTTTCTCTTTCATCTCTACTAAGCAAATATATTTTGCAAAAAATCTGAGATAAATGGTTGCCTTCTACTAGGTTTCCGTTGCTATCAACACTTCTTTCTAATGACAATAGTTGCAAGTCCATTCCTGCGACATTGCGATATTTCTCATTTATAACAATACCATCTAATACCATTCTATTACGTAATCTCTTAGATAGATTTACAATGGCTTTGTCACGAGAGACAACACCTTCCCTCACCTTCTCAAATGTATCTACGAGAAGCGCGGCCTCATGCTCATTCCAAACGACTCTTTTGAATGGTATTTCCATCGTTTTTGCTATCGTTATTTCAATTATTATTTAGTTGTATTATAATCAATCCTCAACCGACTATCTCTGTTATAATGCGTTCATCCAATACCCCAGCAAACATTTCCATTTCTCTTTTGGATAGCCCCAATCGAATTGCCAATTCTCGCCAATTTTTCACTGCATCAATCACCTCCAAAATAATCTTTTCAGCGGTTTTTCGATTGAGCATATAATCCTCGCAAGCATCGAGCAGTATGCTCAAATCTGCCTTGTTGGAATCTGCGGAGATGAGCAGGCTTTGATATTCATTCAGAGTTGGATTCATATCGTATGCCGGTGACAATGTCCACCCTTTTGCAGTCAAAAGAAAACCGTGATTGCGGAAATGGTCATCACTATTGCCTATGCAGATATTGAACGCTACACGGCGATATAGTTCCTGCAAATTGCGGTCTACATCTGTACAATTCTGGAGGATAAAATCAACTATATCCAGATAGCCGTGTCCTGTTGTTGCATTATCTCCATCTTCCAGTCCCAGCAAGGTCATTGCTGATGCAAAATGAATCCGTTTGCCTTCTTGTGTTCTGTCAAAACGCTTCGAGAGCAATGTATGGTATTTCTCTCCTATTGTCAGCACCTTTGTTGTTGCAGCATTTATGCCAGCCTTTATAGCAAGCAAATGGCTGAAATGTTCCCAAAGTCCGGCATCGTAATCGTCTTTACGCGATGGAAACTTTGCAACGTATAGAGTTTTATCCGTGTCTATTACATTGGCTTTAGGTCTTGCACCTCCCAACGAAGAACCGGGCTGAACAAGCTGAACAACCCACTTCCGGTCTGGAAGGATATTCTCTTCTTCACTCTTTTCTATTTCTTCACTTGCCGCTATCAACTCCCTAATATCTGTCAATGGTGGTATCCGCAATGACTCACTCACATTGATAAATTTTCCATTTGGATCTTCCTTGAAACGGAAACCGCCCATTCGAGAAAAGTCATCAATGCCAGTCAGGAAATCAAAAGAAGATAATCTGCGAATCGGCCTTTTCTCCTCAACAGCTTCAATCTGTTCACGGCGCAACAGCAAAGTCCGTCCCCATCGGTCGGGCAAAGCATCCGAGAAACAACCAAATATATCTTTACCCGGTTGCGTATATTGTTGCCCCGGATAATTATTTAGGTCATCACTCAAAAATAAATCACCGTGCTGCGCCAGCCATTCCTTGCTAAAAGTAAAACAATAACTATCTGAGCCACGAAGAGATTCATAGCCCAATTCTCCTATGAGTTCTATCTCTTTAAGCCAGTCAAAATCGGCATATACATACATTTTTTTCATGGCTATTCTTTTTTAGAAGCTCGTTCCCTTGTCTTCAAACTCAAATCCTGCAAAGCTTTTCCCATTTTATCTTCTTTGGCGAGCCACAATATATCTTCTTCAAGTTGCAAGGCATACAAAACACGCAAATAGATACCGATAGACACGGTTGGCACACCTTTCTCTATACGTGACACAGTCAATGGAGAACAGGTAGCACGTTCTGCCACCTGAGCCACACTCAGATTCCTGCGCAAGCGAGCCAGTTTTATCTGTTCACCCACAATCTGCATCTTCTGTTCCAATTTTCTGGGTAACTTCGTACCCATCGTATTTTTTGCCATATCTAAATCATCATATAGTATGCAAAGGTAATTATTTTTATTTATTTAATGATATATTACGCCAGATATTCATCATTGTCATCTGAAAAAGTCCAGTCTTTAGTGGCATATTCCTTTTCAAACTCCTCCAAGTCTTCCTTGATACGTTCACGGAAACTCTCTTCACTATCATCGCCACTCATCATCCAATCTACACGAGTAGCATATATCTCTGCCATACGAATTTGCCGATATGCCTCCTTCATCGCATCAATCGTATCCTCTTTTAAATCCAACACTTCCATACCATAAGGATAGTGGTCATATACACAATGACAGATTGAATATAGAACAGGTATCTTTTTCCCGTCAAATGCTTTCTCCACAAACGACTCTTTAGATTGAAATATAACTTCGTCATCCCCCAAATGCATATCGACAAACTTTTTCTTTGGGCTTACAAGCTTTTTGCGACTTAGTAGAAAAGATTCCGCTTCCTCGTAAGTCGAAAATTTCAAGCCGTCCATATAATGGTGGAAAGAGGTTGAACCATCTATTTCGTAAATAGTCCAATAATCCCCATCAATTTTCTCCGGCTTTGGTTGCAAAGCTTTTGCAATGTCACGCTTGATAGTCTCTGCAATGTCACGCATTGCATATGTACTCCTATCAAAATATCCGCCACTCATATTATTTCTTCATAAATTGATTACTTTATCCTATACACTTCTCCTTTTGCATTGAGTTTAAAATTAAATTCTCTAACAGGTGTTATTCTATTAACGGTATTAGCGAAGATTTTCAACAACGGTTCTTTTGAATCTAAATCTATAGTCGCAATATAAAAATCTTTTATATAAGGTTCATTTTTAAGACTTTCAAAAGCCTCTATAAACTTATCTCTATACAATAAGATATCTTTTTCACTAACACAGCTATTTTGAAGTAATTCATCTACATCATAATCAATGTTGTTTGCAATATATTTGGCCGCATTCGAATATTTATCTTCAATTTTTACAGGAATAAACTTATATGTTTTGTCAATCAATTCCATTTTATAATATGACAGTCCTCTACCTTTCATGATACTCATTATGTAGTCAATCTGCTCTTCTTTCATTCTGCATCCAAAATAAATTCCAGTAATTGCCCTATAATCAATATCAAACAAGCCCTGTCCTTCAACAATCAAACGATGCTCCTCTTCATGCTTCCATGAATAGGATTTCGTTCCCAAGAAAGTCTTTAGAGTTTGATTAATGTCTTTTCCTTGAAAAAGAGTTAAATCCGCAGTAGGGACTCTTCGAGAATAATCTACATCAAAATCAAAAATAGCTTGAAAATATTTATTGTAATTTAATGAGTCTTTGAGTGTATTAATGTCATATTCTATAGCAAATCCTGTATGCCCACCTCCATAATACGCCCATAATAATTCATTAGTCACATTATTACTTAGAGAATAAATTCCTATTTGAGAAAACTTCTCAAGCAATCCTTGATACTGCTTTTTAACATCCCCAGAAAACCGCTTAAACATTTCAATCAATGAAATTATTTTATAGTCGCTACAAAAGCCTTCTGTTGGGTCATTTAATTCACTTTTTGTAGGAAGATAAATTTGGTTATTCGCAAGGGTACTTACATCTCTATCAAATATTGATTTCCCGTTTTTATCAAAGACCCCTATACCACCTCTGTATTTATAACACTTTCTCATATTTAACATAAATTCTATATAATTTGAAACATTTCGAGTTTTTGTCAACTAAAGATGGGGCGACTGAGATGATCCCACCACATCAATATGTCATATAGTAAATAAAACAATCCTTATTTATTATATGATATATTGTCAGTTTTAAGGGGTTGGGGCAATATGCAAGTGGTTTAAATAGTCAAAACACTTGATTCCTTAACCATTCACCCATAAAGCGGTCGTAGATTATATAACCGTCCGTGGTTTGATAAACCAATTCATTTGCTACCAGCTTTTTCAGAGCTGAACTTACACTGCTTGCTGCCCGGAGTTTGTGTTTGCTAATAAAGTTTCCAGCAAGAACTTCTTTGACACAACCTTCCTGGGCAATGGCTTTCAACAAACGCACGTGACCTGCTGGGTATGCTTTCAATAAGTCGGCATACGAATAACTCTGCTCAGCTACAATCTGTTCCATAGCATACGTAATCGAAGCCATTTCCACATCCCTGTTATAACCATACAAGCGGTTCAGAAGATTCTGTATGTACCATGTATGCCCATCGAATTTGTCGTAAATTGCATCAAATACTTCACGAGGAAGTTGCAGATTATTCTTGGCAAAATGTGCCATTGCAAAATCGGCATACTCATCCCGATTGACAGTTCCGATAGTGAGCAGTTGCGTACTCTGATAAAACGGTCGTTTGGATGACGTGAACATTTCTTGCATAACATGCTGCTTGCTTCCTGCAAAAATAAAATTCACATTAGGCAGGAACTGGATATATGAACGCAACAGAGCCTCCACGCCTTTTTCGGGATATTCCGCAATCTGCTGAAACTCATCAATGGCAATATAGCACCGTTTTTCCGACGAGCCGAGATAATCAAAAATCTCTTTAAGTGTACTTTCCTCTTCTGTCGGGGAAACATCCACGGTTACCTTTGGAGTTCCTGTTATTTCATCAAAAGTGAACACCGGACGACAACTTCGGATAAATTGCCCTATACGGTTCAATGCTTTTTGAGGAACCGAATCCAACTGTCCCAATACCGTGTTGGCAAACAAACGCACAAAATCACCTAACGATTGAGTGGAATATATATCCATATACAGCGTAACAACATCTGACTTCTGTTCTTTTAGCTGATAAAAGACATGATGAATCAATCCTGTTTTTCCCATACGGCGCGGAGCAATGAGCGTTATATTCCGTCCGTTGTAAAGGGCTTCGAGAATAGTGGAGCTTTCCGCTTTGCGGTCGCAGAAAAATTCGGGACTATGATATCCTGCTATCAGGAATGGGTTGTTTGGCTTCATTGTATTACCATTTTATTGTTACATAATTATCGTAACGCAAAATTAGCAATATAATTTGGAATAGCCAACGAACTCACGTAATTATTTGCCTACCAAAAGAAAAATGACTTTACTTTAGTTCCGTACTCATATATACGTCTATTAAAGTAAAGCCAAACAAAGGGAAAGATGAATAAACTTATTTTTGTCTTTTCGCCAGCATAAATAATTATCACTAAACTGATAATTAAGTACCATATATCGTTATTATCTTCACTATATTGATATTTATGCCACAATCGTAGCGATAATAAAGTTTCCAAAATAGGCAACCTTTGCAAATAAATTGTTATATCCAGCATTATTCTCTTTTGGCTGGCAATCCATAGATATGAAAACCTCTTATATTTAGTTGATATTCTTGGCGAAAATCTCACGTAAATTCGGTACTTTTGTAGGCAGATAGAAGATAGGTGAACTTCGGTCGGGAGGCTATATGCTTCTCCTGGTTCTAAAGAAACAAAGGAAACGCAGAAACGGCGGATTTTGAGCGAAAAGAACAAGTCACAACAGCCTCAAAAAGGCTATTCTACCGTTTAAACTGCAATCCTTTGATTTGCAATTACATCTACATGCTGCATCGTCAAGCTCAAGAAGTAAAGAAGAATAATCTTCATTTGCAGAAGCCTTTTGCGGAATGATATAATTTAGCAATAAAACCCCTATATCTTTTTTTACAGTATTTTCATTAAACAAACTATACTTATTATCTTCCAAAAGTCGTCTTTTCACACAAGACAAAACTTGAGCCCGATCAAACTCTTTTCGCTCTTTCTGTAAGCCTTTAAAAAGCCAATCATACAATGTAGCCTCACCACTTGTCACAATCGTAAAATGCAACAACCATAGTGTAGCTAAATCCTCCATATATTTATCCCGACCTGCAACTTCATCAAAAAGATAGTCAGCCAACTCGCTTAAATGCTCCCCATCATACAGGCCAAAAGATTTCAACCAAAAACGAATAGATGAAACCATATTCTTCCCTACACCTAAATCGATTACTGCATCAGGAGCATTAAAATTTCTTTCATGATTCACAAAATCATACCCTTTTTTTAGCCACAAAGACTTGCAAGGAAATGATTCATGACCTGAAAATGTATACTTTATATTCATACAAATCTTATTAACTGAGATAAATACCTAAACGACTTCTTATATACAGTCCTTTTTAAATGTACAAAAATACGATGATTTATTGAAATCACAAAGGACAAATGAACACTTAAAGACAGGGATTCAGAGTCTTTTAATATATTTATCTCATAATCAAGTTCCAGAAAAGTCAGGCCATTCATAAGTTTATTTCACCCTTTCTACTCCATCACATACACCGGCTGATACTTCGTTCCCGCATTCTTCAACATCCCTTCCTTCACCAGTTCACGAATCACCCGCGTAGACTTCGACGAATTAAATCCCGTAAGTTGTTCAAACTCACGTCGCTGCAGGAAAGCATGCGTTTTGAAATACTCTACCAGCTTTTGTTTCATTTCTTCCTCGTCCAACTTGGCAGAATGATGGGCATCATCTACCTCATGCTCCAAGCATACATTCCGGAAACGGTTAATCAGATCTTTGTCGGGCGTGAACTTGATGCTTCTCACCTGTACATCGTCATCCTTTATATATCGAGGATTGATGTCTGGCGCACATTTCAGACTCAAACTAAAATAGCCGATACCGTCCAAATGTACGGTGTACCCATCGCTCAGTTTCTCATAAAGTTCATCGTTCAAAGCCGTGATAACTGCTGCTACATCGGCTGGAGAGGCGGTACATTTCTTGTGTATCGCTTCGCGGATTTCACGAGTGGTCACCACATCTTTGGTTATCACTTTTGCATGTAGTTTTGGAGAAGATATGCCTTCTTTTACCGGATTCTCAAACAAGTCAAATTTAATAGCCATAATCATTTTAGTTATATGATAGTCGTAATTCCTAAAAATGCTCTTACAAAAATACCTCAACACGTTGCTGTCAAGGTCACGACACAAACGTGACGAGATATCAGCACGAACATGTCAAGACCTCGTCACGTACGTGTCGAGGTAAATTTAACTCTATTTTTAAGGAAAAGCAAGGAAACATAATAACATTTCAAAGTTTAATCACAATAATTTTCCACACATATTCTTTTTTAAATAAATAGAAACAATAACCATACAACATAAAATAAGTAATTCTTTTTATTTATTATCATGTTTATAATATCTTTGTAATGAGCAACCTAATAAGTATTTATCAAAATAAGAATCATCATGCTAAAATATATATCACTTCACAAAAATGATACATCTTCAAATGGGCAAATAAGAATTATAGATGAAGACAGACTTTGCTACCTTGTAGAATCTACAAGTAAAGGTGCATATGGCTTACGTACCATATCAAAGTCACTCCTGAAAGAATATATTGATTATTTTGAGAAACACCCCAACGCTTCAGCTAACGATGCTCGTAATGATCTGTCTGGACTGACTCAAATCGATAAGTTTGAATATGGATATACTTCCACATTAACTTTAATGGCCCAAATGGCTTTGGGGAAAGAGAAAATTATCAACATCTCAGGCAACAACAAACTACAGCATAAAAACAAGAAATCGCTTCAAATCATATTCTATGGCGCTCCAGGAACTGGTAAATCATACATTATCAATGAAACAACCAAAAACGAAAGTGTAATTCGTACCACATTCCATCCAGACAGTGATTACTCCACTTTTGTAGGAGCATATAAACCTACCACCATTCAAGTGACAATGCGTGATGTATCCGGACATAAAATTATTGAAGGCGGAAAAGAGGTTAAGGAGGATCGTATTGTGTACGAATTTGTAAACCAAGCTTTTCTTCAGGCCTACATACAAGCATGGAAATATTATGCTGAAACCGCTGTTGATACAGAACCACGAAAACAATATCTCATCATTGAAGAAATAAATCGTGGCAACTGTGCTCAAATCTTCGGAGATCTATTCCAGCTTCTAGACCGAAATGACACTGGATTTTCAGACTATCCCATTTATACAGACAACGATATGAGAAAGCAGCTTCTTAAAGCTTTTGAAGGGCTTTCTATTTCCCAATACGAAAGTATCAACAGTTTGTATAACGGACGCAACGTTATAGAGCAGGTACTCAAAGGAGAAATTCTGCTTTTGCCGAGTAATTTATATATTTGGGCAACAATGAATACCAGTGACCAATCGCTCTTTCCTGTAGATTCAGCCTTTAAACGCCGCTGGGAATGGCAATACATGCCTATTGGCAAAGGTTATGATGACAGCGGAAATGAATTAAACTGGAAAATATGTATAGGAACAAACGAATACGACTGGTGGTCGTTCATTGAAAAGATCAACCTTCAGATTGGTTCCACAACTAATTCAGAAGATAAGGAACTCGGCTTTTTCTTCTGTAAAGCCCAAAATAACCGTATCAGTGCAGAAACCTTTGTTGGAAAAGTCATATTTTACCTGTGGAATGATGTGTTTAAAGACTATGGATTTGACAGTACTATTTTCAAAGACACAGATGGTAGCACACTTTCCTTTGACAAATTCTATAGAGCAGACCGCAATGGAAAAGCTATCGTACAAAACGAGAAAATTGACTTATTCCTAAATAATTTAGGAGTAGAAATGAGCGGTGATTCTGAAAATCTCTTTTTAGACGAAAACGGTAACACAGAAAATTCGCCGACAAAAGATTTTTCCAGATATTCTTTAAACGGAAATGGAAGTTACAGCAAAGGAGGAATCGTTTATGAAGCGATAAAGCTGTATGCTGAGAAGAATCCGGAAATGAGTGCACAAAAAATAGTTGAAGCATGGCTTTCACTTTCAATAAATATTTCTAATCTGATAGAAACAGATGAAATGTGGAATAGAAGAAAAGAACTGACTAAAGATGCCAGATTTGAATCAAAATCGAAAGCTCTTACCCTGCACAACGGAGAAATCATACACATTTCTAACCAGTTTAATGTAAACCGCATAGAAAACTTTATCAATTGTGTAAATGCACAAAATTGGAATATCAGAATTGAGAAATTATGAAAATCATCATAGAAGGACATAAATATTTTGCGGCAAAGGTAAAAGACATTCTCCATGGCATTGATGCCTTGGAAAATGTGGAAGGTTACGTAGTTCTGAATTACGTGGGGTATTTTTACAACACCCAAGTGCACGACTGCGTATTTATTTTGCCCAAAGTCCTTCTGGAAGATATAGACGGAAAAGAATTGGTTTTCGGGAAATATGAACCTGAAAACATCATTAATCTCGATACTAGCAATCTGCTTACTCAGAAGGAAAAGAACTTTATTTATGAGTTTTCTGTTTGGATTTACCGCACAATTGATGTATTCAGAACAGACCAGAATAACCAGACAGACATCGTATTTCATAAGAAAATTGTTCAGATAGGAAAAGGAAGCCGCAGGCTAAGCAACACATTTCTAGATATATTACTTTCTCTCATCCAGTTCAACAAGAATAACAGAAGTTTTTTCTTTTTCGTCTTAAAAAACCTGCATTCTGGGTATAATAAAATCAACTGGACACGTACCATAGGGACAACTACAGCTCTTGTACAGAACAATCGCCCTGTATACCTAAATCCCATCAACAAAAAACGACAGATAAATTTTGACGAAGAACTTCTGGTTATATTTTTTTCCATTCTGAATTACATAGGCGACCATTACGGGTTTACCAAAGAAATAGACTGTCACTTCAATCTAATTAAAGGCAAACAGTTTGATACATACCTAAACGGATTGGGTAAGGCTCGTCTGCTTCAAATAAAATACAAATACTTCTCCGACAAAGCACTGGAACTATGGAATCTTTGCTATGCTTTTTTTGATGCAGCCAGACAAGTCCAGATAAATACCGACCAGCAAGAATATCTTCTTGTAAAGAATTTCAATATTGTTTTCGAAGCGATTATTGATGAGCTTATCGGTGAAAAAGATATTCCTAACGGTTTGAAAGAGCAAGAAGACGGCAAAATGGTGGACCATATGTACACTTACAAGAGTCTGACAGCCACCGACGAACAACCTATTTATTACATCGGTGATTCTAAATATTACAAACGAGGCAATGCCATAGGACGGCATTCTGTTTACAAACAGTTTACCTATGCCCGTAACGTGATTCAATGGAACTTGAACCTGTTCATGAATGGCGAAGACGAGAAATTCTGCCTATCCAAGGCAAAAGGAGTCTCTAAATTACGGGATGATCTAACCGAAGGATATAACATTATCCCAAATTTCTTTATCAGTGCCCGACTTAATGAGGAGCTAGATTACAAAGAGGAATTGCAAATTACGGATAAACAACATACCCATTTCAACAACAGACAGTTTGACAACCGACTGTTCGACCGCGACACATTGCTTGTATGTCACTATGATGTAAACTTTCTTTATGTGGTGTCGTTGTATGCACGAAACAATGCCTTACAGAAAGATTCATGGAAAGCGGCAGTTAGAGAGAAATTCCGTCAGGAAATACAAAAGATACTGGAAGAAAATTTCCAATTTCATGCCATGAAAGCGCGTAGCGGGGTAAATGCGGAATCATACATCAAGGAACACTTTCAAGAATTACTTGGAAAAATCTATACACCATATCCAGAAAAAGACATTTATTCATTGGCTCTCAGTAAAGATTTTCCAGATGAGAACCAAACTCTTCTAGATAAGCTAGGGAAATATTTTATTATCCAGAAATGTCAAATGGGAGAAGACCCGAAACCGATGTTTGAACAATACACTTCTGAAATAAGCGGCTTAGTTCCATCAGAGATAATTAATTCTGCAAAAAATGTATTTACAGGACTTATCCGTGTCAAAGATGAGGATTATGAGATTTTCCGCACCCATCAGGCTCAATTATACACGATGGAAAAGATTCCGTCAATTAATCTCATCGAGGTAAAATACTTCCTGCCTATGGTAGGTGGGAAAATTGACGGGTTCTATAAAATCAAAAGGCTTCAGTTCGGCAATTATAAGGATAAAGAGGGTAATACACAACCGTGTCTAAAATTCAAACTTGGAGAATATGTTCAAATTGGAAGTGTCTGGAAATCTATTTACGAGATAATGCGTCCGGGAGAAGTTATCTCTATTGAAAATATTATCAGAATGTATAACGGTATAAAATAGCAAATAAATGGATGTCCTTTCCAAAGACCAGCGACACAAAAACATGGCTGCAATTCATTCGGCTAACACCAAGCCGGAAATGATAGTCAGAAAGTATCTGTTTGCCCACGGATTCAGATATCGCCTGAATCATCCGCGTCTGCCAGGGCGTCCGGACATTGTACTACGAAAATACCGTACCTGCATTTTTATTAATGGCTGTTTCTGGCATGGTCATGAGGGTTGCAAATATTATGTTATACCAAAAACGAATACAGAGTTCTGGGCAAACAAGATCAACCGTAACATCGCACGCGACAAGAAGGTCCAAAAAGAACTGGCTAAAATGGGATGGCATTGTATCACAATATGGGAATGTGAACTGAAACCCCAGAAAAGAGAGCAGACACTTGTTTCGCTGGAATACACGCTCAATCACATTTTTTTAAAAGACCACACTGTCAACTATTATATAAACGAAGAAGAGGAAACATTAAGAGCTGCAGAAGATACAACCTGCTGCTACACTCCCGTCCCCTCAAAATAAACAGCTCCACTCGCCCATCCCACAATTTCAAAGCCGGATCGGGCATTCCTCTACCTCCAACATTCGTAAAAACTAAAAAAACGCACAACAGACAGAACATTCCTGAGCTGTGGGCTTTTATAAATAAAAAAGCCTATAGTTATGAAGATTACAAAATTTATCTTATGCATGGGAGCCTTGCTGACACTGAACCTGGTCCCCATACGCGCAATTGCAGGAAATGCAGGTATAGAGAATGGTGAAACGGTTATTTGCCGTGGTCAGGAATCGCATACATCTGGTCCAATGGTGCAAATTGGAGTAGATGCTCCCGACTTTCAGGCTACCAACGCAGAAATGAAGGAAGTCAGCCTGTCGTCTTTCAAAGGTAAGCGGGTTATTCTGAATGTCTTTCCCAGCCTTGATACGCCTACGTGTGCCATGTCGGTCCGCCAGTTTAATGCCCGGGCTTCGGAACTGGAAAACACAGTTGTGCTATGTATTTCGATGGACTTGCCTTTTGCACAGTCGCGCTTCTGTACCGTCGAGGGGCTGGAAAATGTGATTCCGCTATCTGTTTTCCGCAGTCATGACTTTGTACAAGGATATGGTATTCAGCTTGCTGACGGTCCGTTAAGGGGACTGACGGCACGAGCTGTCATCGTAATAGACGAAAACGGCAAAGTGCGTTATACGCAATTGGTAAAAGAAGTTTCGAACGAACCCGACTACGAGGCTGCACTTCAAGCAGCAAACGAATTGTAAAGATTGAGGTCTTACAGTACGATTCATAAAAAACTGAACAAAAAACATACTATCGAGCATTGGTAAAAAAAATTAATTTATTACCTTTGTTCGTATATGAAGGAACTGCTTCACATACTCCCCGCTCTGCTTGCTCTCTGTTTATGTGTTTCCTGCAAGGATACAAAAGCAAAGAGCAAGCGGATTGTGCCTGTCGGAATATTGGCTGATGGTGATCTTGCATTCCGGCGCGGTACCGGATTGCTGAGTCACGTGGTTACTTCTGCCAGCAAAGACGGGGTTTACTCGCACGTAGGAATCTTAAAACAGATTGACAATGAATGGTTCGTTATTCATGCTGTCCCCGATGAACCTGATTTTGAGGGTGACACCGACCGTGTAAAAACAGACCCGTTATCACGTTTTTTCGCCGAGGACAGAGCCGTACGTGGCGCAATAGCCAGAATTATGGATGATTCTATTGCAGCTTCGAGGGCTGCACATACAGCCTGGGAGATTGCTCGAAAGGGAACTCTTTTTGATCATGATTACAATCTGGCAGATACCTCACAAATGTATTGTACCGAACTTGTAGAATTTGCCTACCAGAAAGCGGATATCTGTCTTTCGGAAGGAAGGCGTACGCAAATCAATGTTCCGGCAATGGGAGGAACATACCTCATGCCCGACGACATTGCAGCCAACAAACGATTAAAAATATTATACAGTTTTCCGTAAACTCAAGGTTTTTCTTTTCCTATATTCTATATTTATTAACTTTAAAATGTAAACACTATGATGAAACAACTGATTCGTTTGGGATTGATGCTGGTTGCAGTGCTAGCTATGGTATCGTGTACACCCAGTACACCTGGAACCGCACTGAAAAATTACATGTCGGCACTAAGCGACAAGGATTATGAGAAGTTCATTGACGGATGCAACATCTCTGAGGCTGACTCTGAGAAAGCTAAGGAAATACGCGAGGGGCTTATTGCCATGATTCAGGAAAAGGGGTCAAAGACTATTGAGAAAAAGGGCGGACTAAAAGAGGTTGAAATTGTTTCTGAGGAAATGGCTGAAGACGGCAACTCGGCGATTGTCACTTACAAGCAGCATTATGGCGACGGAAGTGTCAAAGAAGATACTCAGAAAATGATAAAGGTGGATGGTAAATGGCTGATGGATATCGGTAAATAATGAATAGGTAATACAGAAAAGGGGCGTCGTAAAGCGCCCCTTATTTTTTACCGGCGTGCCCGTAGCTCCCAGAAGGCTACAGCTGAGGCTGCCGCTACATTCAGTGAGTCGACACCATGCCACATCGGTATGCGGACTACATAATCGGACTCTGACAGTACCTCGGCTGGAAGACCGTCGCCTTCGGTACCCATCACAATAGCCAAACGGGGGATCTCCTTAAGCTCCGGATAATCGATGGGAACGGAACGGTCGGTCAGAGCAAGGGAAGCGGTACAGAACCCCATTTCACGCAGCGAAGATACGGGACGGGGAAGCCATGTCCAGGGTACGAGAAAAACGGAGCCCATCGACACGCGTACGGCACGGCGGTTCAAAGGGTCGCACGAGTCGGGTGAAAGAAGGATGGCATCGATGCCCAGGGCTGCCGCTGAACGAAAGATGGCTCCGATATTGGTCGTATCGACAACACCGTGAATCACGGCAACACGACGGGCATCGCGGCAGACTTCCTCGGGAGCACGTGGAGCGGGACGCCGCATGGCACATAATACACCGCGTGTAAGCGTGTAGCCGGTAAGGCTTGCCAGAAGCTCGCGGCTGCCCGTATAAACGGGAATGTCACCGGCACGAAGAATGATATCGGCTGCATCTCCTTCGATATGTTTTTTCTCACAAAGCAGTGCAAGAGGCTGATAACCGGCATCGAGTGCCACACGGATTACTTTGGGGCTCTCGGCTATAAATATGCCTTTTTCGGGATCTATGCGGTTACGCAACTGGGCTTCGGTCAAGGTTCCGAACACGTCTACTCCTGGGTGTTCGAGGGAGGTTATTTCTATTACGGGCATATGGATCTTCTTTTTCTTGCCAAAGTTAAGAAAGAATATCGGCCGGAGCAAAGTTTTTTTCTCTACCTTTGTCAGCGAAGAAAACAAACTAAAGAATAACAGTTATGCTACATTTTGATACTGACTATATGGAAGGGGCACATCCGGAAGTGATGCGCCGCCTGATGGAAACTAATCTGGAACAGACATCCGGATATGGAAGCGATGATTATACATGCCATGCCCGTGAACTGATACGCCAGGCATGCGGACAGCCCGAAGCGGGAGTATATTTCCTGGTTGGGGGTACGCAGACCAATGCAACTGTCATCGACGGGCTGCTTGCCCGCCACGAAGGTGTACTGGGAGCAGAAACAGCGCACATCAATGTGCACGAGGCAGGAGCCATCGAAGCTTCCGGACATAAGGTGCTGACATTGCCTCAACATGAAGGAAAGCTTTGTGCTGAGGAGGTAGAAGCATATATCGCCGATTTTTACCGTGATGCAACTTACGAACACATGGTGGCTCCGGGAATGGTGTATATTTCTCACCCTACTGAATATGGTACATTGTACTCGCTCAGTGAACTGGAGGCTTTGAGCCGGGTATGCCGCAAGGCGAATATTCCGCTTTATATGGATGGTGCACGTCTGGGATATGGTCTGGCTGCTCCAGGTACAGATGTCACCTTGCAGGACATTGCCCGTCTGTGTGATGTGTTTTATATAGGGGGAACAAAAGTGGGTGCATTGTTCGGCGAGGCAGTAGTGGCTCCGCATGCGGAACGTCTGCCGCATTTTTTCCCGCTGATTAAACAGCACGGAGCACTGCTCGCCAAGGGACGCCTGTTGGGTATTCAGTTTGAAACGCTGTTTACTGACGGACTTTATCTGGAGATGGGGAAACATGCTGTCCGTCTGGCACAGAAACTGAAACAGGGTTTTGTCCAAAAAGGGTATAAACTTCATATGGATTCGCCAACCAACCAGCAGTTTGTCTGCTTGCCTAACGCGGATATCGACCGCCTTTCGGCACATGCAACCTTCGAGTTATGGGGACCACGCGGAGAAGAGGAAACGGTGGTACGCTTCGTAACCAGCTGGGCTACACGCGAGGCTGACGTAGACGCATTGATCGATTTACTCTAATCGGCTTCTTCGATAGAGAAACGGTTTACGGTGACGGCAATGGAATATTTTATCAGTCCGTCACCGGAAAACATGGTTCCACCGCCTTGTATACACATACGTACGCTCATACCATCGTTTGCCGTGAGAAGATATTCGCCGGAATGCTTCTGCTCGTTTACGGTATACCACATGCCGTTCTGTCCGTATTGTACCTCGACGTAGCTTCCATCGGTTTCATAATCCCATGAAAGCCGGTATCGGGAAGTGTTTCCCCGGTGAAAAGTAAATATACAGGTGGATTCGTCATAGTCGACATACGACAGTGAGGTCACTTCTTCCGGATAGAAATTCAGGGCTATGCGGCTTACCGTATCATTGGATATTATGTTATTCATAACATACTCGGTATAGGTTTCTCCCAAGTGTTTCTTTTCAAGGGGATAATAGTCGAGTTCTTCATTCTGGCAAGAGCCAAACCACATGGCAGCGCATATAATCACTGCCATGCTATATATTATTTTCATGCTCATTCGTGTTCTGTTTCATTCTGTAACATTTCAACAGGAAAATCTTCCTCGTGAGGTGCTGGTCTTCCGGCTTCGGGCATCGGATGTGGCACAGGCTGCTCGGGCTTCATTGTCAGCCACAGGTCGTACTGCTCGTCTGTCAGAATCTTACGGAGCTTCTTTATTTTCTTTTCGGCACGCTCTTGCATCTCTTCTTTCATCTTATCATCGCCGGCTGGTGGTGTCATCATAGGAGGTCTGCCTCCGCCCATCATTGGAGGCTGACCTCCACCATTCATCATCGGGGGACGTCCTCCTTCTCTCATTGGAGGACGGTTCATGTCCTTTCCCCCACGGCCTATCAGGACCTCCAGTTTTTCCCTTTCTTCTTTCAGATTAAGCTTGTAAATCTTCTTATATTGCTTCTCGGTAAGATTGAGTACCTTATCCATTTCATCGGTACGCCTGCGTGCCGTTTTCTCAGGGTTAGGTATTTCTTTTTTCTGAGTATTTTCTTTTTGTTGCGGTTCATCGTATGATGTAGCGGCAACGGCTTCTGCTGAAATTGGCATCAGAGCAGCCAGGCAGACAGCCCACATTATTTTTCTCATCTTCATCATAAAATAAGTTTTTAAGGGTTGTTGTTTCGGATGACAAATGTAAAACGCTGACTTATATGTGGAAAGTGTTCAATCCTCACCCGGGATTCCGTCAGCATAAAGAGTTTATCGTGCAGGATTCGGCCTTCGATATGCCCCACATGCAGCATCTTCCCGTACTTCCTTCTGATGAGAAAGAAATACATCCGATACGCCCGATGCATCCGCCTTTTCTGCTGATACATATTACGGTAGCTATCTTGTTGGTAGGTTTTAACCTGACCATACGTTTCTTCCTGAAATCGCTTCACGATGAGGAAATGCTTAAGGAACTGGAACATCAGCATCTGGAATCGGAATTGCAGTACTTGAAGTATCAGCTTAATCCGCATTTTTTCATGAACACCCTGAACAATATTCATGCACTGGTCGACATCGATTCGGAAAAGGCAAAAAGAACAATCATTGAACTTTCGAAGTTGATGAGGTATGTGCTCTACGAAGCCAACAAGAGCCAGATTTCACTGGAACGTGAAATTCAGTTTCTCGAAAACTATATTGCGCTGATGAAGTTGCGATATACCGAGCGGCTTACCATCTGCACGGACTTTCCAATAATCGTACCTCGTGTACAGATTCCTCCCTTACTGTTCATTTCACTTCTTGAAAATGCATTCAAGCATGGAGTGAGTTACCGTGAAGATTCGTTTATCGATGTACGCATAGCACAAGTAGATGAAGGTATTTTGTTTGCATGCAAGAACAGCAAACACGCCTGTACGCACGATACTTATCACGGCATCGGCATTGAGAACATAAAGAAAAGACTTCATCTGCTCTACGGCAACAATTATACATTTACTACAACTGAAGACGATACGTCTTACCATGTTTTACTTATAACCCCTCCGCTATCATGAAATGTCTGATTATCGACGATGAACCGCTTGCGCTGACTCAGCTCTCGGGGTATATTTCACGTATTCCGTTCCTGACGCTGGTAGCCTCGTGCCAGGATGCCTGCCAGGCTTCCGAAATACTGGCTCACACTCCTGTTGACTTGCTTTTTGCAGACATAAACATGCCGGACCTGAACGGTATAGATTTTGTCCGCTCACTTCCGAACCCTCCCATGGTTATCTTTACTACTGCATACTCGGAATATGCCATCGAGGGGTTCCGGCTCAATGCCATTGATTATCTGATGAAGCCTTTCAGCTTTGCCGAATGTCTGAGGGCAGCCGAAAAGGCACGACAAATGTACGGACTGACGCATAACACTGCCGAACCTGAAGAGGAGAAAAGTACACTGTTTGTGAAAAGCGAATACAAGGTAATACGCATTGACAAAGAGAAAATCCTGTATATAGAGGGGATAAGTGAGTATGTGTGTATTTATATGGAAGACCGGCCTAAGCCTGTCATTACGCTGAACAGCCTGCAAAAGTTGTCGGCCATGCTTCCTCCGAACTTTATGCGGGTGCATCGTTCGTACATTGTCAATCTGAATAAAATTACCGAAATTTCCCGTTTCCGTATTCTTTTCAGCAAAGACGTGTATATCCCCATTGGAGAAAATTATAAAGAGCAGTTTATGGCATATATCCATCGGCTGGGGCTTATCTGATTGAAGAAATGGTTATCTTTGCAGCATCTCTGAAATAAAATGATCTGCTTTATGGAAAAGGAAAAAGAAATACATTCTTGTGTGGACTGCGGTACACAAAACTGCAAGTATAAAGACCGTACTTATCCTGATTTCTGCCTGACAACTAACTTGAAGGAAGAAGACCGCCAGTGGGCGCTGGAACGATATGACGAGGGAAACAACCGCCAGGTGATGATAGCCAGTGCGGAAGTGGAATACGAAGGGTACTGCCAATGGACACGCGTACAGGAAATCATGGAGTTTGCACGTAAAATCAATGCGCACCGCATCGGTATAGCCAACTGTATCGGACTGATAAATGAAGCACGTATCTTCGCCCGCATTCTTCAGACAAACGGTTTCGAAGCGTATTCGGTAATCTGCAAGGTTGCCGGACAACCCAAGACTTCGATGGGTATTCCTGCTGAATGTGAAAGTATAGGGGCGGCCATGTGTAACCCGATTTTACAGGCACGGCTGCTGAATGAAGCAAAGACAGACCTGAATGTGGTAATCGGATTGTGTGTAGGACATGACAGTCTGTTCTACAAGTATGCTGAGGCTTATACTACCACGCTGGTAACAAAAGACCGTGTTACGGGAAACAATCCGGCTGCTGCTCTTTACACTGCCAATTCGTATTACCGGAAGAAATTCTTTAATGGGAACGAGAAGAAGTAAATGATTCATACAAACAGCCTGAATGATACAGTATCTATACAACGTACAGACAATACCAGATTAACTATCAATGACAGCTGTCTTATCAGAATCAAAATATGAAAAGATATAATCTAAACAGAAAGTCAATCAGCCTGTAAAAAATGTTCAGGCTGATTGACTTTCTCGGTTTATTTCAGTTTCTTACCATCGGAAAAGGCATTGCCGACTTTTTTACCAATCTCCAGGTAATCATGATGAATAGGATCGTAGGTAATCGGTTTCAACTTGGTTACATCTACTTTACCGTCTTCGCCCAATACGGCTTCATCTACAGAAATGTTGACAATCCGTCCTGTCATGAAACAGGTTTCGGGATCGTATGAAACGAGCTCACACTCCAGCGTCATGGGAAGTTCTTCGATGATGGGAGCATTGACAAACGCCGACTTTACTGCATGAAATCCGGCATGGGCAAACTTGTCCGGTTCCTTATTGCCGGATACGATACCTACATAGTCGCATTCCGCTACGCGGTCTGCTGTACCCATACTTACGGTAAATGCACGTGTCGCAAGGATATTCTTTGTTGTCTTGTGTTCTTCTGCTAGACAAATTCCAACCATGTTGTCTGTATAAATTCCTCCCCATGCTGCATTCATGGCATTGGGTAATCCGTTTTCATCGTAAGCTGCCACGATAAATACGGGCATCGGATATAACCAGGTCTTTACACCAAAATTCTTTCTCATAGGTATTTACTCCTTTCTTTAAAATATATCTTTTCAACTAGATCCTTTTTTCCAGGTATTACATTGCTTTCTCCGTAATGGCTACTTTGATGACTCCATCCTGCCGGTTCTCAAAAATACGGTATGCTTCTTCTATCTTGTCAAGCGGAAAACGGTGGGTAATGAGTGGTGTCGTATCGATCTTGCCTTCGGCTATCAGGCGAAGAATCTCTGCACAGTCGCATCCGTCTACACCACCGGTCTTGAAAGTCAGGTTCTTTCCGTACATATCGGGCAATGGAAGTTGCTGGGGGCGATCATAAAGTGCCACGATGGTAACGATGGCATTCGGACGGGCACATTCCCACGCCAGCCGGAAGGTATCTTCCGCTCCTGCAACTTCGATGACGACATCGGCTCCTCCATGTGAACTGAGCTTGCGTATCTGTTCGACACATTCTTCGGGGCGCACCACGATTACTTCCGGATAATGCTCGTGTACAAAGCGGATACGCTCTTCCGACTTTTCGCATACAACGATACGCCGGGGATGTTTCAGCATGGTACACAGCAAGGTGCATATACCTGTAGGACCGGCTCCGATAATGAGCACCGTATCGTCGGACGAAATCTCGGAGATACGTGCTGCCCAAAAACCAGTGGCAAGAATATCACCTACAAAAAGTGCCTGCTCATCGCTTACTCCCTCGGGAATACGGTTCAACCCCTGATCGGCATAAGGGACACGCACATATTCTGCCTGTCCTCCGTCGATGCGGCATCCCAATGCCCAGCCTCCCTGCTCGTCTTCGCAATTGTTTACATATCCATGACGACAGAAAAAGCACTCTCCACAAAAGGTCTCCACGTTGACCGTCACACGGTCGCCAGGCTTTACGGAAGTGACCTTCTCTCCTACCCGTTCAACAATACCCACCATTTCATGACCGACTGTAATACCGGGTACGGCACGAGGCACACTTCCATGCTTGATATGCAAATCGCTGGTACAGATACTCCCCAGTGTGACGCGTACCACAGCATCACGCGGATCTTTTATTTCCGGCACGGGTTTCTCCATCATCTGGAACGTGCCATTCTTGATATAAGTATAGGCTAACATAGTTTATTCTTTCTTAGTTTGCTGTTTCGAATGATAAAGGTAAACAAAATTCTTTCATTTTTATTGTACAAAACAGAAATAATATCTATTTTTGGCGCAATGAAACGCATATCACCATCGGGTGATAATTTTATAGAATTTCTGAATATACAACAAATGATTGTCAAAGACACAAAACAAATGATTCGTTATGTTCGGCTGGTTTCCTGAGGAATTTCTAGCATAGAACTTAATTGATCGAATTGCTGCTGACGGGGCGGCAGGGATTGTTGTGTTCTTTGACGTACTTGGCATTCTAACCTCTGCTTTAAAAGGGAAAGTGGAGGTCCTCTGCTTTTGATGAGGCGGACATCAACTCATATCATCCGCCATACTGCTTTATACTTCAAAATCTAATTCATTTATTCATTTGTTGTTTATGGAAAATATTATTTTACGTGCTATGCGCACCTTCGATGAAAGTGTATGTGCTCCTGAATACGCCAGAAATCAATTGGCTATTGAAATCATATTCCCTGAACCTCCTGTTTTTATAAACGAGCTGGCTGTACGTGTTTACTCGGAAGACTACCAGTTGATTGGGGCGGATGTCTATTCTCCGTCTTCCCAAAAAACTCCCCGAAAGGTACGTTTTATTGTGCTGTCGGATACATTCTGGGACGAAAACCTGTATCATATTTTCGTATTTCAGAACGGACTTCCCAAATGGACTGTTTCTCTGTCTCCCTCGCCTTCTTACGAGGTATGGAAAAAAGAGAAGTTGGATGAACTGGAATCACATCCCGACAAGAAGTTTTTTATCGAGCGCCTCTGCCCGACCGACTGGTGGCAAAACATGTACTCTGAACAGTTCCACTTTCCTTCAGCCGAAAAAGTAATCGGAAAGCTTTATTCCTACTCGGAGGCAGAAGGGGTATGTCCTCACCTTCTCGTAACGGGAAACAACCTGATGACAAAGGCTTTTTCCTGCTTCATTCTGGCAGCTTATCTCACCGGTAATGACAAGTCGGAACAGGCTGTTTTTTCATTGGGTGAACTGGTTTCAGGCAATCTGAAATGGAGTGAGCTAGCTGAACATATCAGACAAAAGCAGGTGATCGTGATGAATGTCCCGCAATTGGAGTATAGCGCCAGCACGGTAAACTTGCTTTCTATGTTGGGTGATATACTTAGCAAAGAAGATTTCTCCCATCCGGTATTCATTTTCCATGGTGCAGAAGAACATGTCAATCAACTGTTTCAGGAATGTGAGGCGATAACCGGAATGTTTGCCGAATATAACACTTTCCGCATCAGTTTGTCCACTGAAATGCCTCCGATAACCCTTAACGATACTGAGTTTCAGCCGGCATTAAGAGAAACACCTTTTGCCGAATTTTCAGCCGAAGAAGAACTACAGCAGATGGTCGGACTGAAACAGCTTAAAGAGGATATACAGGAGGCACGGATGATGTCGCTTTTTCTTAAAGAGCGCAGGGAACTCAATCTCTATCTATGTGGAGACAGCCGTTACCATATGCTCTTTCTGGGAAATCCCGGAACAGGCAAAACAACGGTAGCCAGACTGGTAGGGAAAATGTATCATCAGATGGGACTATTGTCGAAAGGGCATACAGTGGAAACCTGCCGTACGAACCTGGTAGGTGAATATTTGGGACATACGGAAAAAAACACGAAGGAGGCAATCGAGGAAGCTCGTGGAGGTGTATTGTTTATCGATGAAGCTTATACACTGATAGAAGGTGGAAGTGACACGAAGGACTACGGCAAAGAGGTCATCAACGCACTGCTCACTGTATTGTCGGAACCGAATCCGGATATGATTGTCATTCTGGCCGGCTATGAGGATAAAATGAAAAAGCTGCTTAAAAGTAATCCGGGATTAAAAGACCGTTTTCCGCTCCGTTTCCATTTTGAGGATTATACGGCAGACGAACTGAGCGAAATAGCTCACCGTATTTTGAAAAGCCGGAATTTCGTCCTGACTCCTGAAGCAAACCTGCGCCTGAACAGTCTGATAGAAAAAGAAACCAGACAACGGGATGAGTATTTCGGCAACGGACGCTGGGTGCATAATCTGATAGAGCATGGCCTAATCAAGAGTATGGTCCGGAGAGTGATGTCAGGGCCCCGTCCGGAAACGGCACAACTCCAGCTTTTCAGTACAATAGAGGCATGTGATGTGGAAGAGGCCGAAGCCAAACTTCTCCGTACAGCAGACTTAAAAATAACTCCGCCTTGCCGTATCGGATTCAGGGCCTGAATACAGATGCTTTAATTTTGGTCGACAAACAGTAGCTTTTCTGTATCATATCCCCTGACACGGAGTTTATCAAACAGTTCCGCCTGTTTTTCTTTGGATAAAGTTTTATCACGACTCATTATCCAAAGATATTTGTCGGAACTGCTTCCTATCAATACATAACGGTAATCGGGATCTATATCAAGTACATAATAATCGGAATAAAACCAAAGGAAAAATGATACCTTCAACTTACCGGGATCGACAGGATTCGGCTGTTTGGCACGCCCCTCTACCTCCTTGTGTTTTCCATTTTTATATCCCTCATTTTTTACTTTAATGCTTCCATTTTCCTGTAAAGAATAGGTAGCAGTGACATGTGTCATTCCTTTTTCGAAACGATGATCGTAACGAGCAATTTCATACCATTTTCCCATAAAGCGACGGACATCAAATACAGATACGGTGCTATTATCTATCGTATCACCGTCCTGGGCTGCATGACACCCGCTCAATCCTAAAAAGGCACATAAAAGTAATAATACGTTTTTCATAGTAGCTGATTTTTTTAGACTTTTCCAAAGATACAAAACTATCGATACAATAAGAAATGTCTGGAAAAGGAAATCCGTTTTATATGTCAACATTCAAAAATTATCTTAACTTTGTAAAAATCATTGCAAGCTACTATGAAAACAAAGTTATTACTAATGTCATTTGTATTGTCACTCTGTATGAGTACAACATCGTGTATTGTCACCAGGCATCATCACCGGCCACCGCATAAAAAAGAAATTCCACCAGGACATGCCAAGAAAATACATGGTCATAAATCGGCTAAATTTGATGCGCCGGGACATCATAAGCATTGATTATATGCAAGGTTCAAAAGACTGAAAACAAAATGAGGCTATCTCAAAATCAAGAACAGAGATAAGTTTAGTTACAATCTATAAGCCACAACATAAAAATCTCCTGCTTTTAGTCTTATAATAGTAATAAATAAGGGCTAAAGCAGGAGTTCTTTTATTACGAAGTTTCAATCTATAAGATTTTTATTTTGTATTTCTATTTTGAGACTGCCTCACTGTCTCAGCATGTTGCAAATCTTATTTCTTCTTCTGAGTGAATAGCCATTTCATAAAATCCGGATAATTGAAAGCAGGATTCCAGCTTCCATGATTGCAGCCAGGAAATTCAATATACTCTACCGAAGCACCTGCCGCTTTCAGGGCCTTATAAGCTTGACGAGAGCCTGCTACAGGAACGACATCATCAGCATCGCCATGGAAGATGCGGAAAGCTACATTTCTGGCAGCAGACAAACGCGTCGGATTAACTGTTCCACAAATAGGAACGGCAGCTGCAAAAATATCAGGAAAACGGGAAACCATATCGTATGTTCCCATTGCTCCCATTGATAATCCCATGATATAGATTCTCGATTTATCTACCTGAGGATTTGCCAAATACATATCGAGCAATTCTTTCACAGCCTGAAACACAGATGGCATTTCTTTTCCGACTGGCATCTGGGTGGGAATAAAAGACTGCGGACGGTTTTCGTATGCCCAATATCCGCTTTCCGGGCATTGCGGGAATAGTACAAAAGCCGGATATTTTTCACGGTTAACCGGATTCAGAAACATCTGCCCGCCATGAGTCAGTTGTTTTTCATTGTCATTTCCCCGTTCACCGGCTCCATGCAAGAACAATACCAACGGATACTTTTCTCCAGCTTGCATCACTTCCGGTTCCAGCAGGCGATAATTCAGACTATCCCCCGACGAAGAAACAAAGACACTGCGTTCATACTCATCCTGCGCTGCAACAAATTCCAGACTAAAAAGCAGCACAGAAAGCAACAAAATAAGTTTTTTCATAATACGTTTCATTTATAGATTAAAAGTAAATGAGTAACATTCGAGGTATTCTTCTCCCGAGAAGAAGCTCTGTAGCGCTCTCCAAAAGTACTATTTTTTTCTTTAATAACAATTATGCTGAGATATATCACTAACAAACCGGAATGTTGTTTCTATAAACAAAATGAGTCTGGCATTTACGATACCAGACTCTTACATGAAATACTTATCGAAAAAAATCGTTTTTATTGTTTCTCCAATTCAAAACCTAATTGCAATCCTTCGTATTGGTTCAACAACGAAGTAGCAGCACTGATTGTAGAATTAGAGTTGCCCAAAGCACCTCCGATGGTCTGAGCCAGCGACATCAACTTGTCTGCCTTGAAAAGCAAGCTCATCTTATTTGATGATAAAACCTGCTGCGATACAATGGCTGTAAACTTTATACCCAGCTTCGTTTTCATAGTCAGTTCTTTTGTGTCGGCATTATAAGAATAAGTACCACTAGTTGTACGACCTTTTACCGTAGAAGTATAGGTGCTGTCGGCATTAAAGACATAAGTACACCCATCGGTAAAGCCTAGTTTAGTAAGTACATCCGACATTTTTTCCTCTACTTTTTTCGACGCAAGCTCTCCACCTGCCTGTGCCAAGAAATTATCGCTTTCAAACTTACAATCCGGACCGGTATATTTCCAGGTTCCCTCCAAAGAAACTCCGGATGAGTTTGTAACTTTATTGGCAACAGCGTTAGCTACTCCCGAAAGTATGGATTTCAAATCTTGTGCGCTAGCCGCACTACTTGCCATATACATAAAGCATGACAAGCAAATTAATCTGATAATGTTCATCTTCTTCATTTTCTTTCTATTTCTTTTAAAGTGAATTTATTTGACCAATTTTTACGACAAATCGGCATGCAAAGATAGCAAATTCTGACAAAACGAGATAACATGACATAATAAAATCGGGTACAATATATTCCGATTCTGCTCTTTCCGGAAATATGCACCCGATCTATTCTAATGTCTTTCTTATTGATAGATATATTCTACCGGTGACTTCTTGAAGCGTACGTTACGGGTATTATTTGCACCAGCACCGTTGTGTTCCAGACTTGCATTATTACCCCGGACAAGCCATCCGGTCACCTCCGGATTATAACATGCTAAAAGTAACCAGTTTCTATTAACCCCATCATTACTCCACTGACATCCTACTCCGTAAAAAGTAAGTGGCTCATCACCGTGTCCAGCAACACTTCTGACAGAAAAACTCCAAAGTTCACCTAAATCCTGTCCGTCAAGCTGTACACCCGAGCGCTTTTCCAATATAATCTCACTACGATACTGCTTGTTGGTCACATCATTCTGAGGATAAAATCCTGCCCAATTTGTCGGTATAGTAAAATTAGAAAGGATGTTTTTATAATCATCAAATGTAGGCATTTCATAGCCATCAGGTGAAAGCGAAGTTGGTTCGGCCTTATTGATATGGTTCGACTCGCCACTACGCCATCCGTCCAGTGTAACTTTTCCATCACGATATACTGCCTGCAAGGCCATACCATTATTCCCTTCGTAAGCAGCATTCCACAGACGTACATATTCTTCGGAAGAACAAGTCTTGAGATATTCCTGTACAGTCTGATCTGCAAGACTAGCCGGATCGTTGGAGCTTAAAATCTGATCATCAAAATTGCGAGAATCACCTATCGCATTGTAACGGCACCACCATGTACCATTCAGATAAGTAACAGGCAACCCGTAATTACGACGCTCCACTATATAAGCTTCCGTTTCCTGCCCGCCAGAAGTACGACGTACAACCAGACGTGCAGCCTGCTTACGTCCGTCAGCTTTCGGATCATTAGGTTTCCATCCACCTATCACACGGTACGTATTTGTTTCATCTGCGACCTTCTCTATTTTCACCCATGGATCTTCATTATCAAATTCTGCCACCAGCTCCAGTCCCTCAGGCATAATGAAACGTCCCATTTCATTATCAATATAACGACCAAAATCGTGCGTATAGTTCTGGCGGTCGAATTTAAATCCTTCTGAATGAATAGGATTTTCTTCAAGAACCAGCTTCAGGCAATCTTCTTCATAACTTTCATTCAGTCCCTTACGATGAAAATACACTTTCACGTTTTCTGCCTGATAACCGGGAGGCAAAAGTGTCTTACGGAACAAGAACCGATTCACTCCATCACCAGGAGTTACCGACGGCAATTTTTCTACAATAATATCTGAACTTTGTGAAGAAACAAACTCCAGTTCATCATCGCAGTTAAGAGCCAATGTAAATTCCATTGCTCTGCTAGGCAAAGAAACCACATCTCCCGACTCTGAAATGGTTATTCCTTCCGGTAACACAGATAAGCCTTTGTTTACCGTAATATGGCTATCCCAATCCGGATGCAAACCGGTTTCACCACCATCCTCCCATGCAGATACTTCCAGCTTGATATCGGCTGACAACGCATCTTTGCGGACTGTCAGTGTATAAACTGTATTTCGTTTCAGAACTGACGGTAATGCAGCCTGCTGTACATAGATCTGGCCTCCCATTTCCATTTCGACCTCTACCATCAAATCGGTATTTGTCTGTTCGCACACATAAGCCAGTCCCAGTGTATCTTTCAACAATGGCTGATCAAATGTAAATTGCAAATCTTGCATATCTGTTCCTTCAGGGGATCTGACTTCATCCTGAGATATCAAATATGATGCCTGTGCAAGATTCTTCAACGTAATACTCTTGATAGAAATAGCTCCTCCTGCTCTCATCAGCAAATCGAAACGGGCAATACCATGCTGTAACGTCATAGGCAAAACATACTGTCCCTGCGGCTGCTCATCTAAATTAAGCTTTCCAGCAAGAAAACGTGGTGCTTTCCCATCCGTTGCCTTTATCGTTGTATTCAGCCATTCCTGTTCAGTCATACCGCTTTCTTTCATCTGCTGCAAATCGATCAAGTCGGCCGTATTGGCAAGCATATAAAGTGTTCCAGACATACTTTTCAGTTTCAGTGAATAGCTATCCGACGTTTGATCGAGATTTGAATAAACCGCTGTCATCAAGCCGTTCTCGAACAGGCATGCCTGTATATCGTTAATCTCGTTTTCTCCGGCTACAGAAGATATTTTCCCGTCAACTTTAAAAGCAGAAACACTAGCCTGTACTACCGTGGAAGGTTGATCTGTACTTTGCAGAGCTTCGTGTTCATCAGAACACGAAGTCATGAATAAGGTAGACAGAAGCACACCAAACAGCCATAAATAATTTCTTTTATATACCATTGCTACCTATCTATCGGATTAATAAACTTTATTATAATTGCGGAATAATTTCTGTATCTTCACCCGGTTCCCAATCGTCAATACCGACTTTTACGACTATATCGATATCATTCTTACGTACTGTTACGGTGTAGATTGTATTACGCTTCAGATTGCCTTCCAATGTCTTTGTCAGAACTTTGTGTTGTCCGTCTATTACAGCCTCGATACTTACTTCTATGCCTGCATTTTCCTGCTCGTAGACATACAGTACTCCAGGAGTAGAAGCAGACAATGCAGTATCGAAATGAGCTGTAACATCATTACGCTCAACATCTGCCGGAGATGCAGCTACCTCACCTTGCGCAAACAAGTAACCTGACTGAGCTACATTTCTTAAAGTCAGACTCTCTATAGCAGCAGAACCAGCCACGTCAACATTTAAATCAAAACGTGCTACACCGCGCTTTAAAGTGAGCGACTGTGAAGGCTGGTTTTGTCCGTCAATAACAAGTGATCCTGTAAAGAAATTGACAACCTTACCATTACTCATAGCCATAGTAGTCTTTTTCCACTCTTCTTCACTGATCCCCTCTTCCTTCATCTGCTGAAGATCTATCATATTACCAGCATTGGCAACCATGTAGATAGTACCTTCATAGCTATTGATTTGCAAATTATACCCATCTGCCGAAGGTTGTAAATCTTCGAATACCTTAGTCATCGTTCCCTTCTCAAAAAGGCACGCTTTCATATCGGTAATAGTATTTTCATCTTCTATAGCTTGGCCTGAACCTTCGTAATTTATCTGACGGGTAGTTATCACCACCGATCGAGGTGTTTCGTTAACACCACCATTATCTTCTTCTTTTGAACATGCAGTAAAAGCCAATCCCAACAAAACAACACCTACTAATCCTAAATTTTTCATTTTCATCATTGTTTTCTTATATTTAATTTAGTTGTTATTATTCATATATATATTCTACAGGAGTTTTCACACAACGTATCGTACGGGTTTTTGACGAATTCTGTCCTCCAAATTTAATCCAGTTTCCTCTACCGTCACTCTTTGGATAACCTTCCAGCTGCCATGAACTACCTGCATTGCCATAAGTAGCAAGTAATATTGCCATCGGAGCAATTTCCTGTTCATTATACTGATGCCCCCAACCAAAGATTGCCCAATGAGTATTTTCATACACAAAATCATACAACCCAAGGGTTCCGTATCTCACACCATCCACAGTAAGACTGCGTTCTGCAACTGAATAATTCATGCGTTGCCCTAAATTATTATTAAAAACTCCCCATTCGCTGTAACCTAAATTACAGTTATCGCCCCACGCAAAGAAACGATAGTTATTGTAGTTAGGAATCTGGTACCCATCAGGAGCCATTTCTGTAGGAAGCATTGTACCAAAATTACCAGATACAGTTGTTCGGTAACCTTCATAGTAAAATCTACTGCCATCGTGTGTCAATTTCAGTCCTTCAGGATTTCCTGCCTGATACTGATCTCCCATTATATTCAACAATTCTTCATCGGAACAAGTTTTCAAATACTCAAAAACATTTTGCTCATCAGGTACAGGATCGTTATTAATCAAAATCTGATCTGAGTAATTCTTGACATTACCGCGCAAGTTGTATTTGCACCACCACGTTCCATTTACATTTACGACCGGCAGTCCCCAGTTTTGTCTTTTTATGGTATAGACTTCAGGATGACTTCCATCAATGTCAGAAACGAGTAAGCGTGCCTCTTGTACACGTCCATCAGCATCAGGATCGTTTGGCTTCCAACCGGCAATTACCCGATGTACTCCGGTTTCTTCATTAACCTCTATTTTCATCCACGGAGCCTCTCCCTGAGGTATCTCTAGCTCGATTTTCTTACCTTCGGGCAATGTAATTAATCCAAGTTCCCCATCGATATAACGAGCAAAATCGCATACAGCATCTGAATCGAACGCCAGCTTACCTGAAAGGCCAATAGGATTCGGACGGAATACCAATACAACTCTACCTGTCTGTACCGTCTGTCTATACACATCTAGATAAATATATTCCTGTACACTTCCTGGCATTTTTCTATCGCTTTCTACCACAACTTCGGCAAACGGCTCCATACTACGTGAAGAACTTTGAGAAGCAATCGTCACGCCTTCTACCACTCCGTTTACCATAAGGTTTGCATCCTCTTCAGCCTTCAACACCAAACGGAAGTTACTTCCCATATAAGGAATGAAAACAGTATCTCCACGTTCATTTATTTCTACGCCCTCTGACAATTCAGAAGCAGCTTTATCAATCAAACCTTTTAATACTTGTCCGGATTCAGAAGAGGTACCGTTTTCCCAATCATCCACCAAAACCTCAACACGAAGATCTGCTCCGTTACCATATACTTTCAACGTATAGATTGTGTTACGCTTTAACGCTGTAAATGTAGTTTTCAGACGATGCCAAGCTCCATCATCGGATGTGACCATAAGTTCTACTTCATAAGCTCCGGCTTTCTGTTCGCACAGGTAAAACAATGTCTCTTTATTATTCTCAAATGGAGTATCACCAAAATCTTTCACAATAGTTTCCGGCTGTACGTTTACCGACAAAGCATCACCCTGGCGCTCATTAACATATCCGGTTGAAAGAATATTGCGAATCTTTACATTATTTACCTGAATGCCTTCGAACGGAGAATCTAAATCAATACGCAACACACTGCGCTTTAGAATAACAGAGGTAGAAGTCATGTCTGTACTCAATTCAATCTGTCCACTCATAACAATACCCGAAGCTGTCATTTCAGAGGCAGTAGCCTGTAAGTCCAAAAACTCTTCAAGCGTTGTCTTATCGACTTGCAAAGCAGCCTTCTGAATTATATCGGATGCATTAGCCAGGAAATAGACAGTTCCACGCATCTGTAAAGGTTGTAAATGGCATACTCCTTCAGTATCAGGATTCAAGCGGTCAAACACTTCTTTCAGCATACCACCCTCAAAACGGAAACCCTCTACTTCATTTACAACTGATTCAGAATTGGAAGTTTCTCCTTCTGCCATTCCCATTGCTATCAAGCGGACTCCTATCGCACCTTCCGGCAATTCTTGTTGCATGCTATCTTCTGCACTACATCCGCAAAGGAACAATAACAAAAGAGTACATACCCCAATTATATTTTTCATTTTATCCATTATTATCTATAAATTATATCGTTTTTCTATTACTACGTTATCAGACTATTTATACCGATGAGGATTATTCCTACTATCCAGATATTTATATGAGTCAATAGGGAACTGGCTAAGATTCTGAACATAAAAATTGTTCATCAGTTGCTCTGCCCACGGACCGTAAGTAAATGCACTACTATGTCCGTATCCCATTACGTGTCCCAATTCATGGAACATAATATTACATGAATAAGCATTCCAATAATGTTCGAACCAAGCCTGCTGGTAAGCTCCAAACGTGCTTCCTCCTCCTAGTCCCAGTACACCATTGCCTGCATAAACCAATCCGACCTGCAATGTGCGTTGCTGTCTCATTTGTTGCAACACCTGTTCAACTTTTATCGGATTCTTATTGTCATCATAAAGCTTATCTGCATTATCACGCAATATCTGTTCGTGTTCAGGCATGTCTATCATATAGGTAAAATTGAGGAACAACGCCACAGACTCACGACAGTGTACAGGACGGATACCCATCCAGTTACCCACCGGACCTCCGTTTTCCAAATCAGGATTTCCACCATACAATCCCCAATAGACATACCAGCCATGTTCTATTTTCTGCAATTTTCCCCAATATGGGTCTGTAGACTCAACCTTGAACGTAGCGCCAGTCAACTCAGAAGCAGTCATCTGTTTAACCTCAATCTGACGTCCCCGCTCTGTACGGCACATGGTAGAACGTTGAACCAAAGGCAGCGTTTCATAGAAATCAGCAAAACTTGGTATTGTATCAAAATAAGCCAAATCAAAATATTCATCACTTATTGAAGGAATACAAGCTTTAACCAATACACTCCCCAAATTGCGAGGAGAATAGAAACGGACATGCAGTTTCCCTTCATCAGTGATATTCAGCTGAAGCGGCTGCGCTGTATTAAACTTTCTCTGCGAAGGATCAGTATATACCTCCTTGGGCTCATCATCTTGTAAAATTTTAGAATGGTTACCTTGTTCGTAAGCAGACTGAGTCAAAAACATAACTACAGACTTATCTTCCGGATGCGTAACGTTTGTTTCTATACTATGTATATGATTAGCCTCCAGCTGTGTTTGCTCGAAAGCGTACACCTGACTTATTTCATTTCCAAGATAGCTACGCGTACGCATTGTAATTTCTCCACTAAAGGAAGTATTTTCCACTAATGGCATGAAATTATAGGTAGCTGTATCAGACAGAACCAGATCACGCATAACACCATCACTTTCACCAGCCATGTTCCCATCACCAGAAAGTGTAGTATAAAAATGAGCTGAGCCAAGCGAAACCTTTTTCTCTATTACGGCATTACGCACATAAGGGTTATTATAATCAAATTTAAAATCGATTTTACCAATAATCCGCTGTTGCTTTACATCCTGACGAATCGATGTTACTTCCTGCTTACCATTCTCTGTTTGTTCCATTGTTACCGTAAACGGAGTCTGAGAATAAAAATATTCAGCATCTAACGGTTTTTGTAAATCTGCCGGAAACTCTAACCATACATCTGAAGCAGAGTTCAACTCATGGATCATTACTTCATCAAGGTTTTCGTTTCCTTTTATCCCCAACACCAATAAACGGTAATTACCTTCATGCAAACCTTCTACATAAATTTCTGCAGTTGATGGATTATACTTGCTTTTTATATCCCGCACACGTACTCCTGCTTCATCTACAATACAATACTCCAAACGATCGTAACGGGATTCTTCTAATGTAGTTGCACGTGAGAGGTTACCTTCGTAGTCTGCATCATACAACTTAAAAACTGCCTCAGGTGTATCTGTATTAGCCGTATTACTCCACTCCTCACGGCTACAAGCCACCAGCAACAGACTACATAAAAAAGTAAAAAAAGTAATTTTCTTCATTCGTTTATTGCTTTTGCTATATATAATGTATTAAAAATATTTCTGTATATGCCTATGTTCCTTTTTAAAAACAGATACAAAATTAAGTATAATATAAAAAAAATCACATATCATTTCTCTATCCAAGAACGTATTGAATTCTTTTTTTGTTCAAAAGAATAAGAAAAAAAGCATCTAAAAGGCATTTAACATGATATATATCAATTTTTTAATCATAACATTTAATTCAAAAATAATTAACTAAGGAATAAAACCAGCAAAAGTAAACAAATGGAACATTTTTTTATTTTTCACGAATAGTGTTTTAAAATGCTAGTTTTTATGTAAATTTGTTGCATAAAAATAGAAATTATATGAAAAATACACTCTACTCATGGTTCAGTATCCTGATAGGATGCATTATTCTGGCAGCTGGCTTTGTCTTTTTCATCAATCCATACAACATTGTTCCAGGGGGTGTGTATGGAGCCAGTATCGTACTTCATAACTTATTTCCTTCGATTCAAGTAGGAACGTTTGGCTACATGTTCGATATTCCATTGCTCATTCTTTCAGTCGTTTTGCTGGGAGCCAAACTTGGTTCACGTACGATTGCTGCCGCACTCATTACCCCTTTACTGATGAATATCATATCCAAACTAGTTTATCCTACCAAAGAAGCATTGGAAGCACTCAATCCAGCCCAGCTTGCAGGTGGAAGCATGAACTTATCTGATCATCTGATGTTAGCTTGTGTTATAGGTGCAGCTTTAATCGGAATAGGAACAGGAATTGTCATACGCAACGAAGCCACTACAGGCGGAAGTGATATCGTAGGAATGTTACTCCAAAAATACTGCCACATACGCTTCTCAAAAGCCATACTTTTAGTTGACGGAACCGTAGTATGTTTCGGACTGGCAGTCATTGGCTTTGGCATAGGTAGTGCAGAAGATTCTATACAACCTTCGTGGCATTTGTCACTTTACTCCCTCATCGCTATTTTCATTATTTCAAGAGTGATAGCATATATGATAAACGGAGCCAAAAATGACAAGCTGATATTTGTAATCAGCGATAAAAAAATGACAGAACTGCATACATACATACTAAAAGATCTTGACCGTACAGCAACTTGTATTAAGAGCAGTGGACTATATACAGGTAAGGAGAAAGAAATGATTTTCCTCGTAGTAAGTTATAAAGAAGTAGCAGGTGTAAAACTTACGATAAAAAAGGCAGATCCCCGAGCATTTGTTGTAGTAACTGATGCCTATGATACTTTTGGAGAAGGATGGAAACAATTACCTTCACCCAATGAAATTCATCCAGAATAGAAAATGTATGTTTCCTTTCACAAAGCATGCGTTTGGGTAATTCGGGTAGAAAAAACAGTAATTTGGTTACGTACCCATTATATAAAAGCCAATATTTTTGCAGTACACGAATATGACAAATCATAAAACGATTGTACTATGAGAATAAAGGATTTTATATTAGTATGTATTACAACTGCAATAATGTTCCCAATGACTACATTAAAAGCACAGAATATGGAAAAAGAAAAACAACTCCCCGAATACCTTAGTGCGTTTCCTTTAGGTGAAGAGAATGTACAATATGCCAGATTTTTTATCGGGAAATCATACCTGGCTCCGCTCACAAGCAATAAAGACCTAAACACTCCTGTATGTAATGTTACCTTTGAACCAGGATGCAGGAACAACTGGCACAGCCATACAGGAGGACAGCTCCTGATAGCCGTAGGAGGAAAAGGATATTATCAGGAAAAAGGCAAACCGGCACGTTTGCTACTCCCTGGTGATATCGTAGAAATAGCTCCAAACGTAATTCATTGGCACGGAGCAGCTCCTGACAATTGGTTTTCACATCTCGCAATATAATGTAACCCATAGAGTAATAAAAACACCTGGCTGGAACCTGTTGACGATGAGCAATACCTTGCTGCGACCTCACAAAGTAATACACTTTCAGCAGAAGCAGCAAGAAATCAGGCTACATGGTATTCCAGCGTAAATGACAAACTGGCTGTTTCTGATCCTGAGTTAACAAAAATATTTGGTAACTTTGCCTTTGGTGAGGTACAAAAATACAGTAACCTGGATACCCGCACACGTATTCTGGTAACTATGGCTTCGGCTATAACAGTAAATGCAAAAACAACATATCTCCAAACACTTCATGCAGCTCTTTCAAACGGAATCACTCCGCTAGAAATAAAAGAAGTACTTTATCACGCCGTACCCTATGCCGGAATGGCAAAGGTAGAAGAGATGGTGGAAATTGCAAATAAATTTCTGGAAAACAGAGGTGTAAAACTGCCTTTGGCACCGCAATCTATACTGCAACCCGAAACAAGACAGGAAAAAGGCCTCGCGCTTCAGAAGAGTATCTTCGGCGATCAAATAGACCGGATGTATGAAACATCTCCGGAGAATCAATTACACATACAAAAATTCCTATCTGCAAATTGCTTTGGAGATTACCAGACCCGCCCTGTGTTTGATATACCGACCCGAGAATTACTTACATTTGCAATTTTGATCTCATTAGGAGGATGCGAACCACAAGTAAAAGGACACATTACAGGAAACGTAAATGTCGGAAATGACAAGTTAAAATTACTCGCAGTTGCAACCCAATTATTACCTTATATAGGTTATCCGAGAACACTCAATGCCATAACTTGCCTGAACGAAGTAATTCCTGAAAAATAAATGAATCTTACGTGTTTATGTTCTTCTTTTCATACAGTAAAGGAGGAACATAAACACTCATCATTTACCAACCATCACGCTATGCATTTTATCAAACTCCTATTCCAAGAGATATTTTACTTACATCTCCGTTAAAATCTGTAATAGAGGTTACAATATCTGTAATTTATCTACACCAAATTGTACCATAGGAAGTATCTTTGCCATAAATTAATAATACTATAACTATGGAGCTTTCTGATTTTTAGCATACGTAAAGACAGACCGTGCTCTCAATACGGCAGAAATACATCAGTTTATGAATGATATGAGCAATGAGGCACGACGTATCACTTTTGAACTGAATAACACCTACCATACTCCCGAAGAAGTACGCAACTTATTATCACGCCTTTTTGGAAAAACTGTAGATGAATCTTTCAGAGTTTTCCCTCCATTTTATACTGACTTTGGTAAAAACATTACAGTGGGGAAAAATGTATTCATTAATGCCTGCTGTCATTTTCAAGACCACGGAGGAGTATCTTTAGGCGATGGTTGCCAGATTGGACATAATGTGGTATTTGCAACATTAAATCATGGATTAGCCCCAGAAGACCGCCAGACAACATATCCTGCCCCTATCACACTTGGAAAAAACGTATGGGTTGGATCCAACTCTACCATTCTACAAGGTGTTACCATAGGTGACAATGCGGTAATAGCAGCAGGTGCGGTAGTAACAAAAGATGTTCCCGAAAATACGATTGTGGGAGGTGTACCAGCCCGTATCATCCGAAAAATCTAATTCACCTATAAGCTATTCCCATAATTGCATAAGATTTGTTTCTCCCCAATACCAATGAGTATATCCGGCTATAACATTCTTATATCTGTACAAAGGGGTGTTGACTTCAGAACCATAAGCATCGTACAATTGTGCCACCGAATGCAAAACGTCAGAAGATGTTGTCATGGAAAAATGAAATTCATGCCCACGAAGCAACACACCTTTGTATTTCATTTCCCGATAGCCTAAATTAAGAGAAGGATGCTCTATCGTGCAGTCTATGGGTAAAATACCTGCCATATCATATATCTTACCTTTTTTGACGGTAAGCGTACGTGCCAGATACATCATTCCACCACATTCTGCAAATATTTTTCCTCCACGCTCTGCATAAGTCCGCAACTGCTGCATCATCTCTTTACGATGGTGTAAACGACGAACATATAATTCCGGATAGCCTCCAGGCAGATAAACCAGATCAGCAGCTGGAAGTTTATTATCTCTCAGGGGGCTAAAATATGTTATATGCCCCCATTTCGACAACTGCTTCAAATTTTCATGATACGTAAAACAAAAAGCCTCATCTCTGGCCACTGCAATTCTTATTTTCCGCTGAAAAACCTCATTTATACCTTCTTCCGATACATAAGGTAATGTATAAGGACATGGAAATACAGCCTGACATAAACTAATCAGCTTATCTATATCAACGTATTTTTCTATCAGGATGGATATTTTTTCTGCTACGTCATTCATCGAAGACTTGCTTGTAAGCGTAAGTCCCAAATGACGGGATGGAATATACAACTCATCAGCAAAAGGAATATAACCTAAAGCTTCAATGCCAGCATCTGTACATGCGTCCTTCAAAAAAGCATAATGCGAAGCCGATGAAACCTGATTAAATATAACTCCAGCAATCTTCACTTTTTGTGCAAAATGCTTGAATCCCCATAGCATCGGAGCAACAGAATAAGCTGCTGCCCGTGCATTTATAACCAATACAACAGGCAAATTCAGCAGATTTGCTATCTCGGCTGCACTTCCTTTATCGCGGCTATAACCATCAAACAAGCCCATAACTCCCTCTGTCACGCATACATCTGCATTTTCTGCATATAAATTATAGATGCGCTGCATGTGATGATGATGCATCATCCAAGTATCAAGATTTATCGAAAGTCGTCCAGATGCTATTGCGTGAAACTGTGTATCTATATAATCGGGACCGCATTTAAATGGCTGTACCTGTAAGCCACGTTTTTTCAGCGCACGCAACAGTCCCATCGTAAAAGTCGTTTTTCCACTACCTGAAGTAGCTGCTCCAATTAATAATTGTGGTTTCATCATGCTGCAAATGTAAAGGTTTTCTACATATCAGCGAAATATCATCCTGCATTCTTTTATAGAATATGCATTGTTTTTACTAACTTTACCGACTCAAACTCAAAGATAGAAAATATGAAATTAGGAAAATGGATTGGCGGCATCATGGGCTTTATGGCTATGGGACCGCTAGGTGCACTTGCAGGTTATGCAATCGGTTCACTGTTCGACAAAGCTGCATACGCTCCTGAAAATATGGATGCCGGCAATGAAACATATACCGGACAGAGAAATAGTTTTTTGTTCTCACTGCTTGTCATGGCTTCGTACATCATTCGCGCAGACGGAAAAATCATGCATAGCGAAATGGAATTTGTACGGCGGTTCCTGCGAACAAATTTTGGAGAAGACGCTGTAGCCGAAGGAGAGCAGATATTGCTTAACTTATTCGAACAGCGCAAACGTATGGAAGCAACCAATCCTTATGCTTTTCAGAATACCATCCGCGAATGCGGAGCACAGATTGCTGCCAACATGAGTTATGAAGAACGTTTGCAACTTCTGAGCTTCCTGGCACAAATTGCCCGCAGCGACGGAAATGTATGCGCCGCCGAAATAGATGCTTTAAAAGAAGTTGCACAGTCTATGCAATTGTCAGCCAAAGAGGTAGAGTCTATGCTGAACTTGTCTGGCAATTCTTTAGAGGAAGCTTACAAAGTTCTGGAAGTAGAACCTACGGCTACCGACGACGAGGTCCGTGCTGCCTATCGACGCCTTGCGCTGAAACACCATCCCGACCGTGTAGCAACATTGGGAGAAGACATTCGCAAGGCTGCCGAGGAAAAGTTCCAAAGCATTAACAATGCAAAGGAACGCATCTACAAGGCTAGAGGCATGAAATAATATGTGGAACAAACTCGGAGAGGTTGTCGGTTATTTCTGTTCGGTTTTCACGAATACCGATTCCGGCAGGCTCTCCGCCCACTATCCATGAACCAATGACAGGATATCGTCCGCTATAAGCCACAGGCTTTACATATTCCTGATATACATAAGCTCCCGTATTATAATCACCTTCTGTCTCTTTCAGAAGCGCATGTTCTTCCCATTGACGAATATCAACCACACTTACATTGTGCCCTTCGCGCGAGAAAACTGGTTTCTTACAAAATACTCCTTGCTGCGGACGTGACAAATAACAGGGTAATACATAAGGAGAATCAGGAAACAATTCATACAGTATACTTAAAATAGCCTTGTTCGACATCACCAGCTTCCAAATTGGTTCCAGCCACTCAACCTGAGCCAGACATCCATCCGGGCTTTCATCAATCATCCATTCCCAAGGATAAAGTTTAAAACATTTCTGAATACATTCACCGGAAGGATCATAAAAAAGACCATTTTGCAAATTCATGCTATTAATGTCAAGCACACGTGTAGAATATCCAGCTTCCATAGCAGTACTTGCCAGATATTGTAATGTTCCAGTATCTTCGTGATCATCAAGAGCTCCGACAAAGTGTATATTGCTTCCCGCAGGGAATATATCTTTCCACGATTGAACCAAACCTTCATGAATACCGTTATATTGGTCACATTCAGGAAAACATTCTTCTTTCCACTGCCACTGAATGACTGACGCTTCGAGCAGGGATGTAGGCGTATCTGCATTAAATTCCAAAATACGAGGAACACCTTTCTCGTCAAGCAGAAAATCGAAACGTCCATACAAACTCAATTCATCCCGGTTCCAGGACTCACAGATGCGTTCACATACCTCAGCAGGTATCTGCAACATACGCTCCATAAAATCCGGCTTTTCTGAAATAATGTATTCAGCAGCCTCACAATACATACGATAGGCTTCTCTTGTCGCCTCTTCAAGTCGCTCTATTTCTGCGGGAGTAAAACGGTAATAAGCTTCCTCACGCCAATAATCACCATGAAAATCGAACCCAATAGCTTCAATTTTCTCCCTATAATCAGAGCGAGGGGTCATATTGAATCTTTCCATCTGCTCCTGATTTATCCGTGAATGCTATATGAGCGGCGGGTAGTACCAAATACATTCCCACTCGATTTCGATTTACTTGTACCCGATGGGCTGACTTTCACTCCCGAAGGAGGATTCACACGAGAGCCATTGGCATCGGTCCATGAACCAGACTTCGGATAATAATAATGAGTGGTACTCAAGCCATTAGTCAGAGAAGGCATAAGTGCCCAACGCATCAGCATCGCATTGTAAATCCAGCTATTTCCCTGACTATCTCGGTATTCTTCTTTATCTTTCGGGTTCTCAGGCAATTCTGTTTTCTGTGTACATGCCGCCAACGTCATCAGACACATGGCTGCTACCAGATAATGTCGTTTATTCATTCAACTTTATTTTTTGTGCAATAAATTCATTAGCTTTACAAAAATACGGAAAATCCAATATATAATGAGTTTATATCCAAAAACTTTGCCAATATAAGAAAAACTTTTTACTTTGCATAGAAATAGAAATACACAACAAAGGAATTATGAAAGGTATAGTTTTAGCAGGAGGTTCAGGTACCCGCCTTTACCCCATCACAAAAGGAGTTTCAAAGCAGCTGCTTCCTATTTTTGATAAGCCTATGATATATTATCCCATTTCGGTACTGATGCTTGCCGGAATCCGGGAAATACTTATTATATCTACTCCACATGATCTTCCGGGATTCCGTCGTCTATTAGGGGATGGAAGCGATTTCGGTGTTCATTTTGAATATGCAGAACAGCCCTCACCCGATGGTCTGGCGCAAGCATTCATTATTGGAGAAAAATTTATCGGTAACGATGCTGCCTGCCTGGTATTGGGTGACAATATCTTTCATGGAAATGGATTCACCGCTATGCTGAAAGAAGCTGTACGAACAGCTGAAGAAGAAGCCAAAGCAACAGTATTTGGTTATTGGGTAAGTGATCCGGAACGTTACGGTGTTGCTGAATTTGATGAGGCTGGAAATTGCCTTTCCATTGAAGAAAAGCCAGAACATCCGAAATCTAATTATGCCGTAACAGGACTTTATTTCTATCCGAACAAAGTAGTAAATGTGGCAAAAAATATAAAACCATCGGCACGTGGTGAGCTGGAAATTACAACAGTAAACCAACGCTTCCTTGCCGACGGAGAACTGAAAGTACAGACGTTAGGCCGCGGGTTTGCATGGCTTGACACAGGTACTCACGATTCACTAGCCGAAGCATCCACCTACATTGAAGTAATAGAGAAACGTCAAGGACTAAAAGTAGCATGTCTGGAAGGCATAGCTTTGCGTCATGGCTGGATCACCGCTGAGAAGATGCGTCAGCTGGCACAACCAATGCTAAAGAACCAATATGGTCAGTACCTGCTGAAAGTAATAGACGAATTGGGACTAAACGATTAAAAAACGATTATACGAAAGATGAACGTTATCAAAACAGCAATCGACGGGGTAGTCATCATTGAGCCCCGTCTGTTTAAGGACGACAGAGGATATTTTTTTGAATCTTTTTCCGAAAGAGATTTCAATGCGCAGGTACGTACCGTACGCTTTGTACAAGACAATGAGAGTAAATCAAGTTATGGTGTTTTACGCGGATTACACTTCCAAAAACCACCTTTTGCACAAAGCAAACTAGTCCGCGTTGTAAAAGGAGCTGTACTTGATGTTGCAGTTGACATCCGAAAAGGTTCTCCAACATTCGGACAGCATGTAGCAGTAGAACTGACAGAAGAAAACCACCGTCAATTTTTTATACCACGTGGTTTTGCACATGGATTCAGCGTGCTGACTGATGAAGTTATTTTCCAGTATAAATGCAATGTTGTCCTAAACGTTTTTCGATAAAAACAAAAAAAGGAAGTAAAGCTAAGG